>Ga0193717_1000256_pt1 | contig 40706 bp, 35 predicted proteins | sample U2c2metaG_FD_145900 | JGI IMG/M metagenome (GOLD analysis project Ga0193717, IMG submission 145900) | Soil microbial communities from a riparian zone of the East river system, Colorado, United States - U2c2 | ecosystem: Environmental > Terrestrial > Soil > Riparian zone | place: USA: East River... | reverse complement strand
CTGCCGACCACGACGCCCTCGTCGGAGACTGCCATGGCCGCGCCTGGTTGGCGAGGGGCCGAGCGGAACGTGTCGATCACAGTAGCCACTGCGAACCGGCTGCCGTCCGCGTACCACTGCCGAATGTGAGGGAGCAGGTCACGCACGCCGACCCTCACATGTCCTTGGCGCCGGCATTGATGGCCTCGCGAATACGGGAGTAGGTTCCGCATCGGCAGATGTTGCGGAGCTCGTCCAGGTCCGAGTCGGTGATCTCGTGGCCCTCCGCGCGGGCCTGCTTGACCTTGGCCACGGCCGCCATGATCTGGCCGGGTTGGCAGTAACCGCACTGGGCGACGTCATTGTCGAGCCAGGCCTGCTGCATCGGGTGCAGGTCCTTGCCGACGGTCGCCGGCAGGCCCTCGATGGTGGTGATCTCGTCGGCCGGCTGGATGTCCTTGACCTGCACAGAGCACGGGTTGAACGCCTTGCCGTTGATGTGAGAGGTACACGACTTGCAGACCTCCAGCGCACACCCGTACTTCGGGCCGGTGACGCCGAGCAGGTCGCGAAGAACCCACAGGAGACGGACGTTGCCCTCGGCCTCGACGCTGATCTGCTTGCCGTTGAGCTTGAAAGTGTGCGTTGACATGGATTCCTCAGAAGGTGTGGTCGAGACCGTCGGTCGGTGACTGCGGGGTGGAGGGCTCCAGCGGCAGCGGTTCGAAGCCGAGCGTGCCGTGGTTGATCGGGAAGTACGTCGGCATGGTCCCGGTGGCGCGGGCATAAGCACACGCGACCGCGGCGAAAGCCGGCGCCACCGCCAGCTCGCCGGCACCGCTGGGGCTGTCACTGGTGTTGGGCATGATGATGACCTGTACGTCCGGCGGCGTGTTCCACTCCCGGGTGTAGAAGTAGTGGTCCCAGCTGCCTTCCAGGGGAATGCCGTTCTTGATGTGCAGGCTCGAGGTCAGCGCGAGCGCGATGGCGTCCTGCAGGCCGCCGATCATCTGCGCTTCCAGCCCGCGGGGGTTGATGCAGAACCCGGGATCGACCACGATCAGCGCCTTGGTCACCCGCGGGCCGCTCACGCCGTCCCGAATCGGCCTGTTCACCGTTTCCGGTCGGCAGTCGATCTCGACCAGCGTTGCGACCGCGCCCCGGTACTCCGCGTGCACCCCGACACCCTGCGCAACGCCCTTCGGCATCGCCTTGCCCCACTGGCCGACCTCGGCCGCCTTGTTCAGCACCGCCAGCAATCGCTGGTCCTTCAGGAAGTTGCGGCGGAACCGCACCGGGTCCTGGCCGAGCTTCGCGGCCAGCCGGTCGACCATGAGCTCCTCGGCACACACCACGTTCGGCGAGTAGATGTTGCGCATGCTGCCGGTGTTGAACTTCAGCGGGACCTCGTTGAGCAGCTGCGTGGTGACACCGAAGTTGTACGGCGAGGATTGGGTGAGCTCGAAGATCGTCTCGGCGAACGACAGGTTGCCGCCGACCGGTAGGTGCGCGGCGGTCGAGGTGATCATCTCGCCGAGCCCGTGACCGAAGTCGGTCTGCACACTGGTGTGTCGCTGCTCGTAACTGAGCACGTTGCCGGCCAGGTAGTTCACCCGCACACGCGACGTGCACATCGGGTGGACGCGCCCCTGGCGGAAGTTGTCCGTGCGCGACCAGGACAGCTTCACCGGCTTGCCCATCTTCTGGGAGATCTCCGCCGCCTCGGCCGCCACATCATGGAACAGGTGCCGGCCGAACGAGCCGCCACCCTGGATGACGTGCACCTTCACCGCGTCGATCGGCAGGCCGAGCTGTTTGGCGATGTCCTCCTGAGCGACGATCGGCACCTTGAGGCTGGACCAGATCTCCGCCCTGTCCGGCCGGACGTCGGCAATCGCACAGTCCGGTTCGAGCGGGCTGTTGCTGGCGAAGGCGAAGACGAATTCGGCGTCGATCGTGTTCGACAGCAGCGGCGGCACCACCATCGGCAGCTGGGCCGCGCGCAGCTTCGCCAGCACCGTGGCGTCGGACTCGCTGTCTACCGTGCCGGGGCCCCAGGTCGCGTCGACCACCTGGATGGCGTCGATGCACTGGCCGAATGTCTCGCCTCGGATCGCTACACCGTGGGTGATGGCTACAACGTCGGTGATGCCCGGCATGGCGCGAACAGCGGCGAGATTGTTGACCGACACCACCGTGCCGTTGATCGTCGGCGGCCGGGCCACCATGGTCGGTTTCGCGTTCGGGACCTGCATATCGGTCCCGAACTGCTTTTGGCCGGTAACGATGTCGAGAGCGTCGACGCGGTTGTGCGGGCGTCCGAGGATGGTGAACTGGGACTGGGACTTGAGGTGGGCCGACACCGTGATCGTCTGGGAGCTGGCGGCCGCCTTGGCCAATGACCCGTACGTCGCAGTCCGTCCGCTCGGGCCACTGACCACACCATTGCGGGTTGTCAACTGGCTGGCCGACACACCCCATCGCGCGGCGGCCGTTTCCACCAGGCGTTGCCGAGCGATCGCGGCGGCCGTGCGTACCGGGAGGTACATACTGCGCATCGAGTTCGACCCGCCGGTCAGCTGGTTCATCAGCAACTCCGGCCGCGCGTCGGCGAGGCCGATGGTGATCTTGTCCATCGGCAGATCCAGCTCCTCGGCGACCATCATCGCGATCGCCGTAGTCACGCCTTGGCCGACCTCGGCCCTGGGTACCGCGAAGAACGCCGTGCCGTCGGTCTTCAGCTCAACCGAGATCAGGCCGGACGTCGGCGCGGCGGCGAGGTTCTGCAGATCGCCGAGGTCGAAGATCTCCTCCGGCTGGGGCAGCGAGGGAACCGCGGCATCCGCCTCCCGCGGGTCGGCCGAGTCGGCGATCCAGCTCACACCGACCGCGAGGGTCGGCGCGGCGAGCAGATAACCGAGGACGCGACGGCGCCCCAACCGACCGCGTTCGTCGGCCGGCTTCTCTGGTGCCTGCTGCGGCGAACGACGGTGTTCGGCCATGAAGATTCCTCCGTGCTCGACCAATGGGTGGGAACGCAGTCTGGCACCGCCAACGGCGCGGCGGCATGGCCAGGACGCCTAGGTTTGGCTCAGCCAGACTGTGCACAACGCACAGCCGGAGGGATCAGCGGCTCTGCGGCGGAAACAGGTGGATGGCACGCAGCGCGAGGCCGAGCTCCAGGTGGAAGGCGGCGTCGGTCAGGTCGCGGCCGGTGATCTGATGGATCCGGTGGAGCCGATTGATCACCGTGTTGCGATGGCAGAACGCCAACTCGGCTGTGCGCCGTACGGAACCGCCCGCGGCCACCCACTGTTCCAGAGTGTCGAGCAGTAGTTGACGCTCGGCTGCGGGTACCTTCATCAGCGGCACCAGCCACGACTGGACGAGTTGCTCGGCCAGCTCCGGAGCACTGAGGAGCAATGCCTCGGGCAGGCGTTCCGTGAGCGACGCCACGCCGACCTGACCAGCCAGCAGGGTTCGCCGGGCCAGCATCGCCTGACGGTAGGCCGCGTCCACATTGGCCAGTCCGAAGACGACGCTGGACAGGCCGGCGGGCGCATGGACGGCGTCGCGCAGCAATCGGAGTACCGTGTCCGGAGATTCCGCGCCCAGGGCAAGCAATCCGACGACCGTGTGCGCACGCACCTGCCACGCCGAGCCGACCCGGACGCCCACCAACCGCCGTTTGAGCGAGGCGGTCGTGCAGTCATCGTCGATCAGGTTGTCGATCGCCACCACTGCGTACTGGCCGTCCACCGGGACGTCGAGGACCGTCGCAGCCTCCTGGACGAAGGCTCGTTCCTTGGCGCGGCCATGCAGCAACCCTTCCCAGAGCGTCGACCTGCGTTGCTCGTCGGCGCGGACGAGTTGGCGTTCTGCGGTGTGATAGGCGGCGGCAACCTGCGAGGACGTGTTGTCGACGACCTCCCAGACCTTGCTCGCTATGTCCAGCAGGGCATCGGAGTCGACCACGCCCTGCGCACGGGCCTCGTCGATCAGCGCCTCCCACACCAGCCGCCCGCCGAGGCGGAACGAGCGCAGCACGTCATCCAGCGGCATCCGCTGCTCGGCCCGGCGACGTCCGGTTTCCTGCGCGGCATCGAAGTACTCATCAGGTGCGGACCGGCCCGGGCGGAGATCCGCGCCGGCGACCATCTGCACAACCCGGGCGACGTTGTCGTGACATGACTGCCACAGGTCATCCAGCGGAACCGCGTCCATCTCGCGATAGGCAGGATTCTGCTCGTAGATGGTTTCCACCAGCGCGTCGGTGATCGCCGGCAGGTGAAGCAGCACGCTCCCGGCCAACGACTCCGCAGTTCGCGGCGTCAAAGGCTGTACCGCGTCCCGACGTGCCACCTCACTCATTGTCGGCACAGCATTGCACACCGTTCGCACGCCTCACAGTCCTGCCCATGCCTCGCGACGGCGCGGCCGGGCCCACTGCGATCTGGCGGGAGGCCAGCCAGCACGATGCAACGGAAGCCTGGAGGCGACATGTTCGAAGCACTGAGTCTCGAGCCGGCGGACAGTGCCGTGTACGTCGCTCTGGTGGGCAACCCTCGAGCGAGCACGGGCGAACTTGCCACAACCGTCCGGCTGTCCCCGGCTCAGACCAGATGTGCACTGGTCCGGCTAACCGAGCGCGGTTTGGTCAGCCGGCTTCCGGGACGGCCGGTGCGCTATCTCGCCGCGCCACCAGACGCCGCGATCGGCGAACTGATCGGCGCGGTCGAGTCGAAACTGTGGCAGGCGCGCGACGCCGCACAGGCACTGATGGAGACGCACCGGGCCGCATCTCGTTACATCCATCCGGAGCAGTCATTGGAGGTGCTTGTCGGCCAGGACACCATCGGTCGCAGAGTGGCGCACATCGAGAACAGCGCGAAGACGCAGATACGCGGCTTCGACAAGCCGCCCTACGCCGGCACGCCCGGCGCGAATGTGGAGAACCAGGGCCAGCGGCTGCGCCGGGGCATCCGGTATCGGGTGATCTACAGCCGGAGCGCGGTCGCCTGGCCCGGGCGGCTACGAGCCGGCCTACTCGCCACCCTGCGCGAGGGTGAACAAGCCCGAGTAAGGCCGGACCTGCCGCTGAAAATGATCAGCGTCGATGACCGGATGGCCGTCATTCCCATCAGCGCCAGCGAGCAGACCACCATCGCCTACGTGATCCATCCATCCTCCCTCCTCGACGCGCTGATCACGCTCTTCGAGGCGGAGTGGGACCGGGGCGTGCCACTGTCCGTCGACGGGCCGGTGGACGGCGCGAGCGGACCGTACGAGGCAACCAAGGATCTCCTGATGCTGCTCGCTTCAGGACTGACCGACCAAGGCATCGCCAGGTCGCTGGGCTGGTCGATGAGAACCACGCAGCGCCGAATCCACGCGCTGATGGAAGACCTCGGTGCCACCACCCGCTTCCAGATGGTCATGAGCGCCAAAACGCGTGGCTGGCTGTGACTGCCTGGACCCAACCGCCGCCGGGCGGAACGCGCTCTCGATGCCTCGTGGGAGGCGGACGGCGGCCTCGACCCAGAAGTACCTCAAATCAGTCTCTGACCTGCCGGAACGTAAGCGAATCCGCATGCCCGAGATAGCGCGGGAGATGACGAGGCGCTGGATCTCCGAGGTGCCTTCGAAGATGGTGTAGATCTCCTCCAGCCTCACGCCGAGTGAGTCGATGGACACCACATATGGCGTCTGACCTGCGGGTTTGCTTCTCATTGCTGATCAACCGTGATCGTGGTTTGTCAGCGTCCCACGGAGCTGTGACGGAGCAGGAACTTGCCCATAGCAACGTTGTTTGACGCAAGAACCATCTACTCAGGAGCTACTTGGGTAAGGCCCGATCCGGCGCTCCGCGGCCTGTGGACGCCCGGCCGATGCAGTTCACCTACTGACCACGACTAGGCCCCTTGCCATCGGCCGTCCGAAGTGTTGATAGCTTGACGAGCGGCGATGGGCGCAGTGAGCATTCGAGGATCGGCCAGACGCAGATGGTGCGCGCGGTGGAGGGCGTCGGCCGGAGGTCGCAAGCCCGGGCCGCGCTGCGCCCCGCTTGCGGCGCGCCCCGGTCCTAAGAGCTGTAACCGGCAGGCTCTCGGGGTGCAGCGGTCGCATCTACAGAGGTAGGCAGCCTCCCTGCCCACCGCCGCGTGACATGACTCGTGACATGAAATCGCGTCAAGCAGAGTCGGCGCAGTCAGCTAAAAGGGCTGGGATTCGAAGTCGCGGAGCTGGCCGGTGTGGCAAGTCGCGTGGCTCTCACCGTCCCCGGCACCGGCGATCCCGCACGTGACCATTCCCCGGCATCGCCATCGCCGGCCCAGCAGCGAGTCGGTCGTCCTGCACTGGGCGCACGCGCCGGCGGTCGATGCCGTGACGACGCCGTTGCGCACGTTGGTCGATTGCGCGCGGACCCTGTCGTTCGGGCCCGCGCCTGCCATCGCCGACTCGCCCGCCCGGGCACGATCGGTCAGTCGCGCCGAGCTGCTGGCCCCGCTGGTCGGCAGCTGGGCAGTGCGGGTCGCGGCGCCGTACTCCGGGTCGCCGAGCATCTGGACGGACGCAGCGAGTCGGTTCTCGAATCGATACTGCGAGCGGTGTTGATCGAAGCCGAGCTCGACGGATTCGTTCCGCAGGTGCGGATCGGCGACGATCGTTTCCATGCCCGGGTCGACCTGGCGGACACCGGCCGGCGGCTCGTCATCGAGGCGGACAGCATGGCCGCCGCTTCGCCGTCCGCCAGCGGACCCGCCGCGCACGAAGGATTCGTCCCGGCTCGCTCATCGCTGGCTTTCCTCACACGGTCGGTCGGGCGTGGAGCCCGGACCGTGCGCTTCGTCGATGGAACGAACCGAGACGGATCCCTGGTCGTACGTCAGTTGGGCTGGGTGCCCGTCACCGTGACCTCGGCCAGGCTGATCACACCGGCGCTGGTGGCCGGCGACTGCACCTTGACGTAGCGGGCCACGGTGTTGGTCGGCAGACTGGTGACCGCCCCCGGCGTCGCCCCGAGGTTCAGCTTGATCACCGTGGAGTCGGCCATCAGCTGGGCGTAGGTCCGGCCCGACATGCTGGCGGTGGAGAGGAACACCACCGCGTTGTTCAGCTTGTCGGCCGAGGCGTCGGTCCGGTTGTGCACCGTGACGTTGCCGACCCGGGAATTGGTCAGCAGGTCGACCTGCCACCACGGCTGCGAGCTGGACGCCGTCCGGCTCACCGACCCGGCGGCGAAGACGCCGTTGGTGTTCCCGTCCACGGCCCGGGCGGCGGTGCCGACGTCGGTCGACGACTGCGTGGCCGGCCGGTTGGTGGACAGGTTCACGGCGCCGGTGGTGCCGCCGACCTGCACCTCGGCCAGGTTCAGGGTGGTGAAGATGCTCGACAGCTGCACCCGCACGTACCGGCCGGTGGCGTTGCCCGCGTTCAGGGTCAGGCTGTTGGTGGTGGACGAGAACGCCGAGAACGACATCTCCTTCACCGAGTCGTCGGCCTGCAGCGAAAACATCGACCGGCCGTTCATGTCGGTCGAGGAGATGAACACCGAGCCGCTGCCCATCCGGTTCGAGTCGGTCCGGCTCCACACCGTGACCGTGGAGACGGCCGCCGCGGAACCGAGGTCGACCTGCCACCACGGCTGGGTGGAGGTGTTGGTCTGGGTCACCGAGCCGCTCGCGAACACGCCGTTGGTGTTGCCGTCCACCGCCCGGGCCGCCACCGCGGTACCGCTGGTGCTCGACTGGGTGGCGGTCTTGCCCCGGGCCAGGTTCGGACTGGTGACGGTCACCGTGGTGGTCGACACCGCGCTGTCCACCTTGCCGTCCCGCACGACCAGGCTGAAGGTCAGCGTGGCCGGTGTGGCCGGGGCGATGAAGGTCGGCTTCTGCACCGTCCGGCTGGACAGCGTCACCGCCGGCCCACCGGTCTGGGTCCACATGTAGGTGAGCGGGTCGTTGTCGGCGTCGCGGCTGCCGGAGCCGTCCAGCGTCACCGTGGTACCCGTGTTGACCGTCTGCGCCGTACCGGCGTTCGCCACCGGCACCTGATTGACCGGGGTGGTGGTCACCGTGGTGGTCGCCGCCGCGCTGTTGGCCCGGCCGTCCCGCACCACCAGGCTGAAGGTCAGCGTGGACGCCGAGGACGGGGCGGTGAAGGTCGGCTTCGCCGCCGTCGTACTGGACAGCGTCACCGCCGGTCCACCGGTCTGGGTCCACGCGTAGGTGAGGTCGTCGCCGTCGGCGTCGGTGCCGGACCCGTTCAGGGTCACGGTCGTACCAGCCACGACCGACTGCGGCGCACCGGCGTTCGCCACCGGGAGGCGGTTGTTCGACTCCGAGAGCGGCCGCGGGGTGCAGTTGCTCACCGAGACCGTGAAGGGCTCGACGTCGTTGTCCGTCTCGATCATGGCGCCGTCCTCGGAGCCACTGAGCGAGATGGTGTACGCCTGGCCGGCGTTCACGCGGGTCTCCCGCCACTCGTCCGTACCGCGCTCCCACTCGATGATCAGGACCCGGCCGGTGACCACGCGGACGGTGCACCCGTCGGCCCAGGCACCCATGTACGGGTAGAGCGGAACGCCCGACTCCGAGTAGACGGTGCGCGCGTTGTCGCCGGAGCGGCCGTTGCCCTGGTAGGCCGTGCCGACCGGCCAGGCGATCACGCCGCCGTACCAGTCACCGGGGTTCTCGCCGGTGCCGGCGTAGCGCCAGCGGGCGTTGACCCAGGAGACCGGGTCGCAGGTGGTGGGGTCGGTACAGGCGGGCGGCGTCGGCGGGACCGGCGGGCCGGGCACGAAGGCGTACTCGAACGGCGAACCGCTCTGCACGCTGACGATGCTGCTGCCGCTCAGAGTGGTCGGCACGGTGTAGCTCTGGCCGGCCGACAGGTTGGCCAGCGACGCGTGCGAGTCCCCGACCGGGCCGGAGAACACGGTGGCGCTGCCCGACGTGACGGTGATCTTCCAATTCGCCAACTGCGGGGCCGGCGCGTAGACGTCGTGCGAGGCGGTGTAGCCGTAGCGGGCCCGGCTGGGGTCGGCCTCGGCCGGCCAGACGGCGGCGTACCCGCTGTCCGACGGACCCCACGGGCACGGGCTGCTGGTGCAGGTCCAGGTCACCCGGGCCGACTCGCCGTCGCCGGCCGGCGGGGGCGTGACCGGCCCACCCGGGGTGAACGTGTACTCGAACGCAGAGCCGCCCTGCACGCTGACGATGCTGCTGCTGCTCAGGGTGCTCGACACGGTGTAGCTCTCGCCGGCCGACAGCGCGGCCAGCGACGAGTGCGAGTCCCAGACCGGGCCCGCGTACACAGCGGCGCTGCCGGAGGTGACGGTGATCTTCCAGCCGGCCACCTTCGCCGCCGGGGCGTACACGTCGTGGGAGACGGTGTAGCCGTAGCGGGCCCGGGTGGGCTCGGCCGTCGCGGGCCAGACCGCCGCGTTGCTGGTGTAGCTCGCACCCGACGGGCAGGGCGTGCCGGTGCAGTTCCAGATGGCCAGCACCGAACCGTCGCCGGACGCCGGCGGCGGCGTGGTCGGCTCGCCCGGAGCGAAGGTGACCCGGAACGCGCCATCGCCCTGCACGCTCACGATGCTGCTGTTGCTGAGCGTGCTGGACACGGTGTAGCTCTCGCCGGCCGACAGCGCGGCCAGCGACGAGTGCGAGTCGTCGGCCGGGCCCGCGTAAACCGTGGCGCTGCCGGAGGTGACGGTGATCTTCCAGCCGGCCACCTTGGACACCGGAGCGTAGACGTCGGCGGAGACGGTGTAGCCGTAGCGGGCCCGGACCGGCTGGGCCGCGGCCGGCCAGACGCCCGCGTTGCTGGTGTAGCTCTGGCCCGACGGGCAGGGGCTGCTGGTGCAGTTCCAGGTGGCCAGCACCGAGCCGTCACCGGAGGCCGGCGGCGGCGGGTCGGTCGGGGTGCCGGGGGTGATCGTGTACTCGAACGACCCACCGTCCTGCACGCTGACGAGGCTGCTGTTACTCAGCGTGCTGGGCAGGGTGTAGCTGTCGCCGGTCTGCAGATTGGCCAGCGACGAGTGCGAGTCGTCGGCCGGGCCCGCGTAAACCGTGGCGCTGCCGGACGTGACGGTGATCTTCCAGCCCGCCACCTTGGGCGCCGGGGCGTACACGTCGTGGGAGACGGTATAGCCGTAGCGGGCCCGGACCGGCTCGGCCGCGGCCGGCCAGACCGCCGTGTTGCTGGTGTCCGACGGGCCCCACGGGCACGGGCTGCTGGTGCAGGACCACGTCGCCACAACGGAGGACGCAGGATCACCCTCGGCTGCCCGCGCGGGCGAGGCGGTGAGGCCTAGCACCATCACGACCGCAGTAGTGAGAACGAAAAATGCGGTCGCGAAACGTTTCGGCATGCCGGCCCCCCGGATTGTGACTCTCTGCTTGCGGCAAACCGTAGCCCAAGTCGCTCTCTGTCAACCGAAAAAGAAGCGAAAAAATGCAACCACGTACCATTTGTTATGGACTTCATCACGCTATGGAAAAACCCCATTACTCATTGATGAGAAATGGGAAGATCGCGGGACTGAAGGGCTCGCGGCGGGTGCAGAGCGTAGTGGTCATCAGAGGGGGCGGCCGGCTAGCCAGGTTTGGGTGATGAGGGGTACGCCGGGGCGGTAGGCCAGGTGGAGATAGGAGGGGGCGTCGAGGACGGCCAGGTCGGCGCGAGCGCCTACGGTCACGCGGCCGATGTCGTCGCGGCGGAGCGAGGCGGCGCCGCCTGCGGTGGCTGACCAGAGGGCTTCGGCCGGGCTCATGTGCATTTCGCGGACGGCCAGGGCGATGCAGAGCGGCATCGACGAGGAGTAGCAGGAGCCCGGGTTGCAGTCGCTGGCCAGCGAGACGGTGGCGCCGGCGTCGAGCAGGCGGCGAGCGTCCGGGTAGGGCGAGCGGGTGGAGAACTCGACCGCCGGCAGCAGACCGGCCACGACCCCGGATGAGGCGAGGGCGTCGATGTCGGCGTCGGCGAGGTGGGTGCAGTGGTCGGCGGCCGCGGCACCGAGCTCGCAGGCCAACTGGACACCCGGGCCGGGGCCGAGCTGGTTGGCGTGGACGCGGAGGCCGAGGCCCTTGGCGGCGCCGGCGGTGAGGATCGCCCGGGCCTGGTCCGCGTCGAAGACGCCGGTCTCGACGAAGACGAGACTCCCGAAGGGGCAGAGGAGCGCCCTAGTTGAACGTCGCTTGGGGCGATGACGTCGTACTGCGGATCGCCGAGGGGCATCCCCCGCAGTACAGGGCAATTGCGTCCGTCGGTGCGGCGTGCGGGCTGCGGCAGGGTGAGATCTTCGGGCTCGCGGAAGAGGATGTCGACTTTGACGAGATGGTCATTCGCGTGCGGCGGCAGCTGAAGAAGCTCGGGGGAGAGTTCGTGTTCGCGCTGCCGAAGAACGACACCGAGCGGACGGTTCCGATGTCGGATGGGGCTGCCCTGCTCCTGAAAGAGCACATCGAAGCTGTCGGGCCGCGGCCGTACACGCTGCCGTGGGAGAAGGTCGACGGCGCACCGCACACCGTCAAGCTTCTCTTTCGTTGGACTGATGACAAGCACATCCGGGCTCGGACGTACGACGAAATGGTCTGGAAGCCGGCTCTATTCCACGCCGGAGTCATCCGTGAACCGATGAGGGACGCCCGGGGGCGGAGGCACTACGTCTCAAGTCGAGCGAACGGGATGCACGCGCTGCGGCACTACTACGCGAGCATCACCCTGGCTGACGGCGTCAACATCAAGGAGCTTGCGGAGTACCTCGGGCACGGAGACCCAGGCTCCACCCTCCGGCTCTACACCCACATGTTGCCCTCCTCGCACGAGCGGGCGCGCAAGGCCGTGGACAACAGACTGTCCAGAATCTTCTCTCTAAAATCTCACGGGGCAGTGACGGAGCAGGCCGCCGTACGCTCCCCCGCTGGCTTGTGGGAGCCGCACGACGGCATGGATAGCGGAGAGCCTGGAATCAGCCTCTGACCTGCGGGAACGTCAGCGGATGCGCATACCGGAGATGGCTCTGGAGATGACAAGGCGCTGGATTTCGCTGGTGCCCTCGAAGATGGTGTAGATCTTTGAGTCTCGGTGCATGCGTTCTACTGGGTACTCGCGGGTGTAGCCGTTGCCGCCCAGGATTTGGATGGCTTCTTCAGTGGCCTTCACCGCGACCTCGCTGGCCTTGAGTTTGGCCATCGAGCCTTCGCCGTTGCGGTAGTCGGGCTGCTGGCCGCGCATCAGCGCCGCGGACATGAAGGCTGCGCGCCAGACGAGCAGCCTGGCGGCGTCGATCTCCATTGCCATGTCGGCGAGTTTGAAGGCGATGCCCTGGTTGTCGATGATCGGGCGGCCGAACTGCTCGCGGCCCTTCGCGTAGTCCAGTGCGAACTCGTACGCCGCGCGCGCGATCCCGATCGCCTGGGAACCGACGATGTGGCGAGTGATCTCAAAGGTCGCCATCGACGCGTTACCGCGGGCCTTCTCGCCGGTCTTCTCGCGGGCCTTCGCCAGCCGGGCGTCCAGCTTCTCCTTGCCGCCCAGCACGTTCGCGCCCGGGATCCGGACGTCGTCGAAGAACACGTCCGCGGTGTGCGACGCCCGCAGCCCGTGCTTCTTCAGCTTCTTCCCCGGCACGAGCCCCTTGACCTCGGACTTCGGTACGACGAACGCGGCCTGCCCGCGGCTACCCAGAGACGGGTCGACCGTGGCCACGACGACATGGACATCCGCGATCCCGCCATTGGTCGCCCAGGCCTTCTGCCCGTTGATGACCCATTCGTCCGTCTTCTCGTCGTACGTCGCCTTCGTGCGGATCGCGGATACGTCAGACCCAGCACCTGGCTCGGACGAGCAGAACGCGGCGACCTGTACGTCGTCAGCAGATCCGTAGCAGCGTGGCAGCCACTGGCCCCACTGCTCGGGGGTTCCGTTGGAGAAGATCGCGGAGCTCGCCAGCCCGGTGCCGATCAGGGACATCCCGATGCCCGCGTCGCCCCAGAACAGCTCTTCCTGCACCAGCGGCATCAACAGGCCGGACGGGTCGATGAACAGGTTGACGCTCGCGTCCATCCCGTAGAGCCCGATCTTGGCGGCCTCCTGGATCACCGGCCACGGGGTCTCCTCGCGCTCGTCCCACTCCGAGGCGGCCGGCCGGATCACCGAGGCGGCGAATTCGTGCGCCCAGTCCCGGATCTCGCGCTGCTCCTCGTTCAGGTTGAGGTTGAAGGTCTGCCACTCCGGCTTCGAGCGCTCGGCGGCGAGTTCGCCGGCCAGCCCCATCACGTCGGCCGACAGGGGTGCCGAACCACGGACGCCGGTACTGCGTGCGTCGGTGGCGGGCGAGTCGCCTGGTGATCCGGCGTCAGCCGTTGACTCGGTCATGGTCATCGATTCCTCCGGACGAACTGCAGGGGGTGGAGACGTTCAGAAGTGATGTTACCCACGAGTGTAACTATCGTTTGCACCAGGTGGTACCGATGTGACTAAGATCGGTCCATGAGCTCCGCGCTGCTCGCGATCGGACGCCGCCGGACCACGGCGGAGCGCCGGCGCGACCGGGAGCGGGACATCATCGCCGCCACCCGCGAACTGTTCGACGAGCGCGGCACGATCGACGCCCAGATCGACGACATCGCCAAGCGGGTCGGCATCAACAAAGCGCTGATCTACCGGCATTTCGCCGGTAAGGAAGAGCTGTTCGCGCTCACGCTGGTCGACTACCTCGGTGAGCTCGACGAACGGCTCCAGAAGGTGGACAGCCCACGACGGGCTCCGATGAACCGACTGCGGGCGCTAAGTGAAGTGTTCGTCGACTTCTGCCTGGAGTATCCGGCCTTCGCGGATTGCGCGATGAGCCTGTTGCGGCGGACCGGCGCCGAGTTGTTCGGCGAGATCACCGAGCCGGTGATGCTCAAGCTCGGTGCGGCGATGGCGAGCGCGCTCGACCGGATCTCCACGATCTTGAAGGCTGGGCAGCGCACTGGTGTGTTTGCCGAGGCGGACACCGACTACCTGGCCAATCATCTGTACACGCAGACCCTGGGTGCGATGCACATGGCGCGGATGGGCCTGATCGTGTCGCGCGAGATAGGCGATGCAAACCCGGCGCGGCCGACTCACCCGGTGGTGCACCAGGCTGACATCGCCACGGTCCGCTCAACCGCGATCACCGCCACCCTGGCGACCGCGGTCGGCCTGAACGCCCTCACCGCCCGCGCTGTGGTAGGCAGCTCACCAAAACCGAACGGCTCCCCCAAACCCGCCGGCGCCGCCAAAGCGATCGGCGCCCCCAAGCCGGCTCGCGCCCGCCAAGCCAGCGTCTCCCCCAAACCGGCTGGCTCCTCCAAACCCGCCAAGTCCACCGTGCCGGCCAAGACCGCCCAGCCGACCAAGTCCGCCCCGCAAGACAAGACTTCCGCTCGTACGACCGCCGCCCGGACCTCCACTTCACGTAGCTCACGAACAGCAGGAGAGAAACCGTGACCGAGACCCGCAAGGTGGCTGTTGTCGCCGGCAACCGAATTCCGTTTGCCCGGCAGGACAAGACGTACCGGCATGCGTCCAACTCCGACATGCTGACCGCCGCCCTGAACGGCCTGGTCGACCGCACCGGCCTGGGCGGTCAGGAGCTCGGCGAAGTCGTGGCCGGCGCAGTACTGAAGCACGCGCGCGACTGGAACATGGTGAGAGAGGTGGTGCTCGGGTCGAAGCTCGCGCCCACCACCCCGGCGTACGACATCCAGCAGGCCTGTGGCACCGGACTCGAGGCGGCCATCCTCGTCGGCAACAAGATCGCGCTCGGGCAGATCGAGGCCGGGATCGCCGGCGGGGTCGACACCGCGTCCGACGCGCCGATCGCGGTGAACGACGAACTGCGGAACATCCTCCTCGACCTCAACCGGGCGAAGTCCGTGCAACAACGGCTCCAGGTCCTCACCCGGCTCCGGCCGAGGGACGTCGTACCGGAGATCCCGCGCAACGCGGAGCCCCGTACGCGCAAGTCGATGGGCGAGCACGCAGCCCTCACCGCACTCGAGTGGGGCATCACCCGCGAAGCACAAGACGAGCTCGCCTACCGGTCCCACATGAACCTGGCCGCGGCGTACGACCGAGGCTTCCAGCAGGACCTGATCACGCCGTACCTGGGACTCGAGAAGGACCAGAACCTCCGGCCCGACACCACGATCGAGAAGCTCGCCAAGTTGAAGCCGGTCTTCGGCAAGGGCGAGACCGCGACGATGACGGCCGGCAACTCCACTCCCCTGACCGACGGCGCGTCCACTGTCCTGCTGTCGACCGACGAGTGGGCTGCCGAGCACGGCCTCAAACCGCTCGCCTATCTGACCCACTCGCAGACGGCCGCAGTGGACTATGTGAAAGGTGCCGAGGGCCTGCTGATGGCTCCCGCGTACGCCGTACCGCGGATGCTGGCGCGCGCTGGTCTGACCCTGCAGGACTTCGACTACTACGAGATCCACGAGGCGTTCGCGTCCCAGGTGCTGGCGACCCTGAAGGCGTGGGAGGATCCGATCTTCTGCAAGGAACGACTCGGCCTGGATGCGCCACTGGGCGAGATCGACCGCGACAAGCTGAACGTGAACGGCAGCTCGCTGGCCGCCGGACACCCGTTCGCCGCGACCGGCGGGCGGATCGTCGCCGGCCTCGCCAAGCAGCTGCATGAGAACGGCGGTGGACGCGGCCTGATCTCGATCTGCGCCGCCGGCGGTCAGGGCGTCGTGGCCATCCTCGAGGGGAGCACCAAATGACGGATCGGTACCAGACGTTCACCCGGACGCCGCTGGGCCGGACCCTGGTGAAGAACCTGGGCCTGCCCGATCCGACCCCGCTGCAGCGCTGGACCGAGGGTTCGCGGGTGATCGACGGCCAGGTCGTCTTCGGCGCGATCGGCGAAACCGAGGCGGGCAAGGCGATCCAGGCCCTGCTGCGCGACGTCGGAGCCTCCTTCAGTACTGCGGCCGAAGGCGTCGCGTCGAGCGAGCTCCGTCCGAAGGCACTGGTGTTCGACGCGACCGGAGCAACCTCCACAGCGGACCTCACGTCGCTCCAGCGATTCTTCTCCCCCGTCATCAGGCAACTCGGTACTGCGGGACGCGTGATCGTGGTCGGCCGGACACCCGAGCTCTCCCCGAGCCCCGAGCAGCACATCGCCCAGCGCGCCCTCGAAGGTTTCACCCGGTCGCTCGGCAAAGAGGTGAAGCGCGGCGCCACGGTCAACCTGGTCTACGTCGCCCCCGACGCGCACGACCAGCTCGACTCGACCCTGCGGTTCTTCTTGTCGCCGAAGTCGGCGTACGTCGATGGTCAGGTGGTCCGCGTCGGTGCCGGACCGGTCGTCGGCAACGACCCCGCGGCGCCACTCGCGGGCAAGGTCGCGGTGGTCACCGGCGCCGCCCGCGGTATCGGTGCGGCGATCGCCCAGACGCTCGCCCGGGACGGTGCCACCGTGATGGGTGTCGACGTGCCGCAGAACGCGAACGACCTGCGGAAGGTGATGTCCGCTATCGGCGGCAGCGAGTTGCTGCTGGACGTGACCGCGATCGACGCCCCGCAGCGGATCGCGGCCCATGCCGAGGAACATCACGGCGGCCTCGACGTGGTCGTGCACAACGCGGGCATCACCCGCGACAAGCGACTCGCGAACATGCGGACCGACACGTGGGACGCGGTGCTCGACGTCAACCTCCGCGCGCCCGAGCGGATCACCACACACCTGCTGGAATCCGGCGCCCTGCATGACGGCGGCTCGGTGATCGGCGTCGCCTCGATCGCGGGGATCGCCGGGAACAACGGCCAGACGAACTACGCGACCTCCAAGGCCGGCGTGATCGGGCTGGTGCAGGCGCTCGCGCCGCGGATCACCGACCGGCAGATCCGGATCAACGCGGTCGCGCCGGGCTTCATCGAGACCGAGATGACCGCGAGGGTGCCGTTCGCGATCCGCGAGGTCGGGCGCCGGGTCAACTCGCTGCAGCAGGGTGGGCAACCGGTCGACGTCGCCGAGACGATCGCCTGGTTCGCCGATCCAGCTTCTGCGGGGATCACCGGCAACGTGGTCCGGGTCTGCGGCCAGAGCATGCTCGGCGCCTGAGATGCCGACCCGACGGTACGACGATTCGCCGCGGTTCGGGTCGCTCTATGCCAAAACGGTCAAGGCGACGTTGCGGAGAACGGAGTATGAGCCGGACTCCGACGGGCTGACCCTCGAACTCCCCCAGGCTGCGATCGACCACGACCACCTCACGGCGTACCGGGAAGTCACCGGGTTCAGCCCGGGCCCGGCGCTACCGGTGACGTATCCGCATGTGCTGGCGTTCCCGTTGCACCTGGACCTGATGTCCGATCCGTCGTTCCCGCACAGGCCGATGGGCATCGTGCACCTGTCGAACACGATCACCCAGCTGAAGCCGATCCCGCTGCACGCCGAGCTCGCGATCAGCGTGCACAGCGGCGCCGAACGGCCGCATCCCAAGGGCACGGTGTTCGAGGTGCTCAGCTCGGTGAGCGTCGACGGAGAGGTGGTGTGGACCGACTCCACCAGCCTGCTGAGCCGGTCCTCCGGGACGCCCTCCGCGCACGCCGATCTGCTGCCAGATCCCGAGCTCGAGCCCACCGCCTGGTGGGACCTGCACGGGAACCTCGGCCGCCGGTACGCCGCTGCGTCGGGCGACCGCAATCCGATCCATCTGTTCAAGCTGACCGCGCAGGCCTTCGGTTTCCCGCGGCAGATCGCGCACGGCATGTGGGCCAAGGCAGCCTGCCTCGCCTCGATCCAGCGTGGATCGGGGCTGCCCGATGCCTTCACCGTGCGCGTCGACTTCCGCAAACCGCTGCTCCTGCCTTCCCGCGTTCAGTTCGGCTACCAGTCAACCGGTTCCACGGTCGACTTCTCCCTCCACAGCGACGACCGTTCCGTCGTCCACCTGATCGGCCAGCTCCAATCCCGCTGAGCCGGACGCGCACGCCATCACAATGCGCCTCGGTTCGAATCCGCACGCTCAGCCTGGGGCTGCGACGGAGATTGTGATGGGCTGGCGGTCCGGACCCACGGATCCACAGCGCCCCGGATCTCGTCCAGCGCCTCGCCGATCGGAGCCGGCTCGACCTGCTGGCCGTCTCGATGACGGATCGCGAGCAGACCAGCGGCGGCTTCCCGGGCACCGATGACGGCCTGGAACGGGGCCAGGCGGTTCTCCCGGATGCGGGCGCCGAGGCTGCCTTCGTCCGCGTGCGCCAACTCGACCCGGATCCCCCGGTCAACTGCGCGCCTGACCACGTCTGCAGCCACCTTCTCCTCTGCGTCCGAGATGGGGAGTACAACCAGCTGGACCGGGGCGAGCCAGGCCGGGAATGCGCCGCCGTGGACCTCGATCAGGTGGGCGACGGCTCGTTCGATGCTGCCGACGATCGAGCGGTGCACCATCACCGGGCGGTGCTTGTTGCCGTCGGCACCGATGTACTCCAGGTTGAAAGCCGCGGGCTGGTGGAAGTCGACCTGGACGGTAGACAGGCTGGACTCCCGGCCGGCCGCGTCCTCGATCTGGATGTCGATCTTCGGGCCGTAGAAGGCCGCCTCGCCGGGCGCCTCCTCATAGACGATTCCGGCGCTGTCGAGCGCGTCCTTCAGCAGACCGGCGGCCTGTGCCCAACTGTCCGGATCCCCGACGTACTTGCTGTCCGGGGAACCGATCTGAGCGTCTTCGGACGGCAGCGACAACACGTACCGAACGGCCTTGATGCCCATGTCGCGATAGGCCTGGTTGATCAGCTCGAGTGCATCGCGCACCTCGCTGGCGACCTGGTCGAGGCTGCAGAAAATGTGCCCGTCATTGAGCTGGATCGCCCGGACCCTGGTGAGCCCGCCGAGGACGCCGGACAGTTCGGACCGGTACATGCCGCCGAGCTCGGAGATTCGCAGGGGCAGCTCGCGATAGCTGTGGGCCCGAGACCGGTAGATCAGGGCGTGGTGCGGGCACAGGCTGGGGCGTAGTACGACCTGCTCGCCGCCGATGTCCATCGGCGGGTACATGTCGTCGCTGTACTTCGACCCGTGGCCGGAGATCTCGTAGAGCTCCCGCTTGCCGAGCACGGGTGAATAGACCTGCTGGTAGCCGGCTCTTCGCTCGACCTCGGTGATGTAGCGCTCCAAGGCCTGGCGGATCCCGGCTCCCGCAGGCAGCCAGTAGGGCAGGCCGGACCCGATCAGCGGATCCGAGTCGAACAGGCCGAGTTCACGGCCGAGCTTGCGGTGGTCGTACATGAGTTGGACTCCTCGTCATCAGATGAGGCGAGTGGAGGCCGGAAATGGCGAAGCCCCGGGGCACTCGCCCCGGGGCTTCGAAAACAGTCAGCTGTCAGCGCGCCGGGACATACCTCGGCGTCGTCGTCTCCACAACGTGCTGGCTCATGTCCTCAAAGCTAGCAGATTTCGTCAACTCGATTCGTCCTCGAGGTCGAGGCCGATCGGGCGGATCAGGCCTTCCTGGGCTACCGAGGCGATCAGGCGGCCGTCCTGGGTGAAGAGGCGGCCGGTGGCGAACCCGCGGGCTCCCGAGGCCGACGGCGAGGCCTGGTCGTACAGCAGCCACTCGTCCGCGCGGAACTCGCGATGGAACCACAGCGCGTGGTCGATCGAGGCCGGCTGGATCCGGCGGTCGCCGATGATGATGCCGTGCGGCAACAAGCTTGCCCCTAGCAACGTCAGGTCGCTCGCATAGGCCAGAACGCAAGCATGTAAGGCCGGCTCGTCCGGAAGCTTGCCGGCGGCCCGGATCCAGAACTGCCGGCCGCTCACGCCCGCGAGCCGGACGTCGAGGGCGGCCCACTCCTTGTTCCAGTCCTCGGCCTTACGTCCGGAGGCTGCCTCGAACACCGAGGCCAACGTGGGCGCCTGCTCCGGCGGGACCAGTTCGTCCGGCATCGGGTCGGAGTGGTCGAGGCCGGGCTCGGGCCGCTGGTACGACGTGGACATGTAGAAGATCGTCTTGCCGTGCTGCGACGCGACCACCCGACGGCTGCTGAACGTCCTGCCGTCCCGGATCCGCTCAGCCTTGTAGACGATCGGTACCGCGGTGTCGCCGGGCCGCAGGAAGTATCCGTGCAACGAGTGCACGATCCGCTCAGGGTCGACCGTACGGCTGGCCGCGACCAGCGCCTGACCGAGCACCTGACCACCGAACACGCGCTGCGCCGAGGTCTGCGGCTGCCGGCCGCGGAACAGGTCGACGTCGATCATCTCCAGGTCGAGCAGCTCGACCAGATCCTCCAGGGACTCGGGCATACCTCATCCTGTCAGGTCCGGGACCGGGATCCAGTGTGCGTCCGCTCACCTGCCGACGCATTTTTCGGTGAGCTTTCGGTCGCCGTCGGTAGCGTCCACTTGAACGCTCAATGAGACTCATCGACTGACTGGAGCCAGCTATGACCCCCCGCTCGCTGACCCCCACCTCGCAGCTTCCCCGCACCCTGGCCGGCCGCGCGGCCGGCGCCCGGGCCGCCTCGCGCGACCTCGTTCTGCTGCTCGCCCGCGTCGGCGTCGGCATCGTGTTCGTCGCCCACGGCTGGCAGAAGTTCAGCACGAACGGACTCGACGCCACCGCCGCAAACTTCGAGCAGATGGGCGTTCCCGCGCCCACCCTTTCCGCGTACTACGCCGCCGCGGCCGAACTCGTCGGTGGGGCTGCCCTGATCCTGGGACTGCTGACCAGCGTCGCCGGCCTCCTGCTCGCCATGGACATGGCCGGCGCGTTCCTCTTCGTGCACCTGTCGAACGGCGTCTTCGTCACCGAGGGCGGCTGGGAACTGGTCGTCGTTCTCGGCCTGTCAGCCCTCACCCTCGCCGCCGTCGGAGCCGGCCGGGTCAGCGTGGACGGATTCGTCACCGCCGGCAGCAAGGGCCGCCTCGCCGTACCGGCCTGAACCTTCCTCTAACGCACGAAGGACCTCGGGTGACCCGAGGTCCTTCGTGCGCGCAAGTGTTAGTTGTCTTCGTCGCGGTTGAGCTCTGCGAGGAACTGCTCGACCTCGGCGCCCAGCTCTTCGGCCGACGGCGTCGATCCGGCCAGCAGGCTTCCTCGGCTGAGCGAGCCCGCCGCGGCGTCGTACTGGGTCTCCAGGGCGTTGACGACGGCGGAAGCGTCCTCGGAGGCCTCGACCTGCTCGTCGACCAGCCGTCCGGTCATCGCGGCCTCATCGAGCAACGCCTTGCTAGGGAGCAGCAGGCCCGTGGCCGCCGAAATGGCGTGCACCAGAGCGAGCGCGGCACCCGGGAAGCGGTTCTCCGCGAGGTAGTGCGGCACGTGGACCGCGAATCCCATCGCGTCCTTGCCGGCCTCGCCCAGCCGCACCTGCAGCATGGTCCCCGCGCTGGCGGGAAGACGCATCTCGCCGTCCCAGATGTTCGACTTGGTGACCAGCTCCGGCCGGGTCGCGTGGGCGGTCAGCCCGAGCGGCCTCGTGTGCGGCACACCCATCGGTACGCCGTGCACGCCCACCGTCAACGTGACGTTGTACATCTCGATCAGCTGCCGCACCGCGCCGGCGAACCGGTTCCAGTGGTTGTCGGGCTCGACGCCCTCCAGCAGCAGGAACTCGACACCGGCGTCGTCGGTCAGCAGGTGCAGCGACAGCGTCGGCGGGCTGTAGTCGATGAACTTGTCCTCGGCGAAGGTCACCTCGGGACGGCGCGCCCGGTAGTCGTGCAGCTGGTCGACGTCGAACCTCGCCAGCAGCCGGTTGTCCAGCACCTCGAGCAGATGGTCGGCGGTCACCCGTCCGGCCTGCCCGGCGTCCATGAACCCGTCCAGCGAATGCACCAGTACCTTCGGCGAGGCCGCCGGGCCGGTCTCCACCGACTCGTCGACGATCTCGTAGAGGTCGTCCGGTCGCAGCATCGTCGTCTCCTTCAACAGTGGCCAACAGGGCGGGTAGGCCCCTCTATCCTGCCCTCACCTCGAACAACGCCTCGTCACCGGCCAGGAATTCCGCTCCTGGACATTCTTTCGGTCTTCTCAGCATCCCCGTCGCGACGCGGGCGGACGAGCGCTTTTGGAAAGCGCTTGCTAGCGTGCTCTTGTGCGCACCGAAGAAGAGCCGGCCCAGACCGCCCTGAACACCCCGACAGTGATGCTGGCGATGAACGAGTCCAGCCGGGAGCTGGTGCTGGTACCGCCGGTCCGCGCCCGCCTCGACCAGGTCGCCGACGTACTGCGGGCCGGTCCGGGCAGCGCGTTCCTCGACGATCCCGCGATCCGCGGCGCGCTGGCCGGGGTGGATGTGCTTCTGACCGGCTGGGGTTGCCCCGCGATCACCCCCGAGGTGCTCGACGCGGCTCCCCGGCTCCGGGCGATCATCCACTCGGCGGGCTCGGTGAAGGGGTTCATCGACCCGGCCGCGTTCGACCGCGGGATCCTGGTGTCGTCGGCGGTGGTGGCGAACGCGCTGCCCGTCGCGGAGTACACCGTGGCCACGATCGTGCTCAGTGGAAAGCGGGCCTTCCGCCTCGGAGCGGAGTACCGGCTGAGCAGGCGGAAGCCGAATCCGAAGAGCGTGCCGGGCAACTACGGCACCACCGTCGGACTACTCGGGGCTTCCAGGATCGGCCGGATGGTGGCGGACCGCCTGCGCGCTTTCGATCTCGAAGTACTGATCAGTGATCCGTATCTGAGCGAGGCCGAGGCAGCTGAGCTGGGCGCCGAACTGGTCGACCTGGACTCGCTGTTCAGCCGGAGCGACATCCTCAGCGTGCACGCGCCCTTGCTGCCGGAGACGGTCGGAATGATCAATGCGCGGCTGCTCGGCCTGCTCCGGGACGGGTCCGTCCTGATCAACACCGCCCGCGGCAAGATCATCGACGCCGAGGCCCTCGAGCGCGAGTGCGTCTCTGGCCGGATCGATGCGGTGCTGGATGTGACCGACCCCGAGCCATTGCTGCCAGAGTCCAAGCTGCTCGACCTGCCGAACGTGTTCATCACCCCGCACCTGGCCGGCGCCGTCGGCAACGAGATCGCGCGCCTCGGCGAGCTCGCTGTCGGTGAGGTCGAACGGTTCGCCGCCGGCGCTCCCCTGCTCCACGCCATCAGCCGCACCGAACTCGGAAGGATCGCATGAGCCGCCTCATCCTGCCTGACACCGATCGAGTGCTGTCCCGCCAGACCGGCTGGGTCCGGGCCCACTGGGAGGCGCTGGCGGACCACCTGCTGGACTCGCTGATCCCGTACTTCTCCCCTGGCTCAGCCCGGGTGGTGCTGCCGGGACGACCGAGCAGGTCGGGGACATCCTCGGACGAACTCGAGGGATTCGCGCGCTCGTTCATGCTGGCCGCCTTCCGGATCGCGGGCGTGCGTGGCGAGGGCTGCGAGCAACTGATCGAGCGGTATGCGCGCGGGGTCGCGAACGGGGCGAACCCGGATCACCCAGAGGCCTGGCTGCGGCTCACCCCACGGTCGCAGCAGATGGTGGAGGCCGCCGCCATCGCCGTCGCCCTGCACGAGTCGCGCGAGTGGATCTGGGACCGGCTGGACACCCGCGCTCAGGAGCACGTGGCGGAGTGGCTCGGCGGGTTCATCGGGTCCACCACGCACGACAACAACTGGCGGTTGTTCCAGGTCGTGAGCGAGCAGTTCCTGGCGTCCGTCGGCGCACCGTACTCCAAGGAGGACATCGAGGGCGGCCTGGACCGGATCGAGGACTGGTACGTCGGGGACGGCTGGTACTCCGACGGCGACGGGCAGAACTTCGACAACTACATCGGCTGGGCGATGCACCTCTACCCGGGCCTGTGGACCCGGATGGCGGCGGCCACCCCAGGCGCGCAGTACGACGATCGGCTGAAGCTCTACCGCGAGCGGCTCTCGCTGTTCCTGGAGGATGCGATCCACCTGGTCGGGAACGACGGGGCGCCGGTCTACCAAGGACGGTCGCTGACGTATCGGATGGCCGCGGCGACGCCGTACTGGATGGGCGCGGTTCTGGATGCCACTCCCCTGTCTCCGGGGCAGACCCGGCGGCTTTGCTCGGGGATCGCGCGGCATTTCGTGCAGCACGGCGTACCGGATGAGCGGGGGCTGCTGACGCTCGGGTGGTACGACACGTTCCTGCCGACGACTCAGCCGTACTCCGGTCCGGGGTCGCCGTACTGGGCCAGCAAGGGGTTCATCGGACTGCTGCTGCCGCCGGAGCACCCGGTCTGGTCGGATGCCGAGGAGACGCTGCCGCTGGATGAGGCGGACCAGATCCGCTCGATGCCCGCGCCCGGCTGGATCGTGCACGCGAGCCGGCACGACCAGGTGGTGCAACTGGTGAACCACGGGGCCGACCACGCGCCGCCGGCTGAGCCTTCGGGTGTCGAGCCTTCGGCCGATCCGCACTACAACCGACTCGCGTACGCCAACCACGCCGGTCCTGAGCTCACCGACTCGTCCGCCGGGATCGACAACCTGACCTCGCTCGTCGACCAGCAGGGCCGATCGAGTGCTCGTGGGCGGATCAGGCGGCTCGGCATCGGCGCTCGCTCTGCGTCGTCGTGGCACAAGGCGTGGCTGGGCGAGGACGGTCCGTGGCCGATCGAGATCACGTCCGTCGTGCACGGCGGCTGGGAGATCCGCTGCGCGCTCGTCGAAGGACCGGCCGGTGCGCTGGTCCGCAGCGGCGGCTTCGCGGTGGCGGGCGATTCCTTGCCTTCAGCAACAGCCGGTACTGCGTGGGCGTCGGCGCGGAACGCGGACGGCCTGATGTCGGCGGTGGTGAACCTGCATGGGTACGACGCGGCCGGGGTGCACCGTGATCTCGGGGCGAATCCGTTCGGCCCGCATTCGGCCACGCCGTACCTGACGACTGCTCACTCCGGTGAACCGTTGGTCCTTGTGCACGCTGTGTTGCTGACCCGTGACGCGATCCGCCCTGAGGCCCTTGCCGAGGGCATCGATGTGGCGGTCGACGGTCAGGAGATCAGCATCACACTGCCGGGGGCGGAGACCGAACTGGTGCGGCTGGGGAACCGCTGACGTCGTACGGTCGGAGTCATGAGCGAGGCAGTTGTCACCGATGTCCTGGCCGAGGCGGTTCGTACCGACCCGAGCGCCGCGAACCAGGAAAGGTTGTGGACGGCAACTTTCGGGCTGGACCGCTGGTGGTTCGTCCAGCGCGGCGAGGCGGACAACCCGCAGCCGTTCGTCGGGGTGCACCGGGAGCAGCCGTTCCTGATGGCGTTCACGTCGGCCCAGCGGGCGCGCGGATTCGCGATCGAGAACGGGCTGGCGGAGGCCGACGTGGAGGTGCCGGTGCTCGCGCTGGCGCCGCAGGACGCGGTCGCGCAGGCGCCGGTCTGGCTGCAGCAAGGGATCGCGGCGATCACCTTCGATCACGGGATCAGCGGGTATTTCGCGCCGCTCGGGAACCTGCCGGCGATCCGCTCGCACGTGCAGGGAGCTGCTTGATTCTTCTGATGACACGCCGTTAGGGCAGGCTCCCCAACGGTGAGAAATCGCCCGGAGAGCACTACATTGGCGTTCATGAGCACGTATCCGAAACTCCTTCAGGAACAGATTCGCAACGAATTCACGGCGTCGCAGCAGTACACGGCAGTCGCTGTCTGGTTCGACGACCAGGACCTCCCGCAGTTGGCCGGGCACTTCTACAAGCAGGCCCTCGAAGAGCGCAACCACGCGATGATGATGATCCAGTACCTGCTCGACATGGACATCCGGCCGCAGATCCCCGGCACCGGTGATGTGCTGAACGACTTCAAGAGCGCGATCGAGCCACTCGAACTGGCGCTCCAGCAGGAGATCACCGTCACCAAGCAGATCGAGACGCTGGCCCGGACCGCGCGGGACGAGGGCGACTACGTCGGCGAGCAGTTCATGCAGTGGTTCCTCAAGGAGCAGGTCGAGGAGGTCGCCGCGATGACGACGCTGGTCAACGTCGCGAAGCGGGCCGGCGACAACCTGTTCCACCTGGAGGACTACCTCGCCCGCGAGAAGGTCGGCGACGAGGGAGCCGACCCCACCTCCCCCAGAGCAGCCGGCGGCAAGGTCTGACTGGAAGTTTCAGGGCTGCCGCCCTCGCGGGGGCGGCGCCTGACCTTCACCTGCCTAGGGGCTTTTGGCAACTACCAGGAGCCGCCTCCGCCGCCACCTCCGCCGCCGCCTGAGGAGCCGCCGCTGAAGCCGGAGGAGCTTCCTCCGCCGCCGCCGCTTCCTGCGGGTGCCGGGGGTGGGTCGAAGGTGTTCGCCACGGTCTGGCTGATGGTGCCGGCCGCGAAGCCCGAGCTGTAGTACGAGGGACCCGTGTACCAGTAGGGATCCGGCGTGATCCGCCCCGCCGCGACCAGTTGGGCGCAGACGCGCTGCCAGCGATCCGCCAGGTCGAAAGCGATTGCCCACGGCAAGTACCTGCTGAAGATGTCCTCGCCCTCCTCGAACCGCAGCTGGTCCGCCTCGGCCGTCGCCAGGTACGTCCGGAACCCGATCAGCTGGTCCGTCACCGCGCGACCGACCGGATTGCGCTGCCCGCGGGCCCGCTTGCTGATCCAGATCACCATCGCAACGATCACCGCCACCACGGGGATCACAATGACCATCGCTCTGCCGAGACCACCCGTCGCCGCGCCGATCGCAGTACCGGCTATGCCTGCACCGAAGACCCAGATGCCGACCATGGCCAGGCAAGCGCAGCGGGCTCCACTGGCAAAGCTCGATCCACCGCCTGCCCGCGGCATCCGCAGATACCAGTTGCGCGCCTTGATCTGCTGGCGCAGCGCCTCGATCATCGCGTCGTGCGCCTGGCGCATCGAGGTGTCACCGGTCGGACGCCGCTCCAGTGTGATCTCAGCACCCGGCTGCAGCGACGGGTAGAGGTTCTGCAGCAGCACCTGCTCATGCGGCGCCGTGGCGACGGCAGGGTTCAGCAGCACCGCCCGCTGCTCCTCTCCGGAGTTGTCGATCCGGAGCGCTCCGCGGACGGCCAGATCGATCAGCGTGGCCGCGGTCTCAGTGGTGTTCGCCTTCGCGTCGATCAGCAGACCGCCCTCAGCGACCGGGATCCTCGGCGGTGCGAACGCGACCGGGATCTGGTCTTCACGCAGGTAGTCCTTGACCGCCGCGACCGACGAGCCGGCCGGCGGGATCGTGCCGGGCGGTGCACCATCGAAGCGCTGGTCGAGGTTGCCCTTCCTGGAGTACAGCACCGCCGCGATGATCGCCCCGAGCGTGACCAGACCGGACCCGATCACTCCGGGCACGGAGATTCCTGAGCGCTCGAACCAGGTCGGCGGCTCCACCACAATTGGAGCGTCGTTCGCGACCACCCCGGCACGGATCCCGGCGACGATCGTGAGCTGCTCGCCGCGGTCCAGTCCGGATGCACCGAAGACGCCACGCCCGCCGACGACGGACTTCTGCTGGCAGCTCGTCGTCGATCCAGGCGGTCCGGCGAAACAGTCGACCTGCTGGACTTCCTCCGGCACGGTCACGTTGACCTGGACCTGCCGGATGGTCGCGTCCCAGCCGGAACCTGTCGCATCCCAGTAGAGCTCGCTGTGGTCATTGAAGTGCCGCAGCGCGCCGCGTACGTCGTACTGGATCACGTAGGTCGCCACGCGTCCGGAGATGGTCTCGTCGGCCGAGCCGATCTTGATCTGGATGCTCTGCTCGCGCTGGGTGTCGGTCTTGGTCGTGCTCTCGCTGAACTCGGCGCTGGCGCCGCTCGGGCTGGCGACCTCGATGTCGGAGATCTCGTACTTCTGGTCCATGGAGTCGTCGTCCTTATAGACCTCACGCGTGACCAGGTTGCGGTAGATGCCGTGCCGGCCGGAGCTGCCGAACTGGTAGTTGATCGTCTCCTTGACGTGCAGGACGCCGTCGGTGTTCACGGTGTAGTCGAGCTGCATGAGCTCCACCACGTCACCGCTGTCCGCGTAGCCCGTAGTACCGGCCGAGGCCGGGCTGCTGCTCGCGAAGCCGGTCAGAACCAGGCCGGCGAAGAGAGTGATGACTGCGGTGAAGAATCCCCTACGCATGCGGCGACAGTAACGGTCGTTCAGTCCAATCCGGCCGCACGGATCGCCGCCTCGACCAGATCCGCCGCCGTGGTTTCCCGGGTGCGGCGGCCGCGGTCGTAGTACTGGGTGGTGGAGATGCTCGCGTGGCCAACATCGGCCTGCACATGCTGGATCCGCGCGTCCTGCTCGAGTGCGATCGTCACGTACGCATGCCGCAGCGCATGAGGATGCACCCGATCCGCGACATCCGCCAGCTCAGGACCAGCCTGTACTGCGACTCGCCGGAGCAAGGCGTTCACGTCGAAGCGGGAGCAGCGTCCACCGTCGCGGGTCGCGATCAAGGGGCTCGTGGTCGCACTGGTCCGGCCGCGCAGGGTCGGTGTGGCGGCGCCTCCGGCACGGTCACGCTCGGTCAGGTAGTTCTTCAGGGCGGTGGCGGCGAGGTTGGTGAGGTAGACCTCGCGGTGGACGCCGCCCTTGCCGAGGACGCGCAGCATCGGCTCGCCGCCGGAGACCATCAGGTCGTCGCGGTCCAGGTTCACCAGTTCGGACACGCGGAGGCCGAGGGTCAGCAGGGCGACGACGGCAACCGCGCGGGCGGCGTACAGGTCCTTGTGGCAGGTGCGGTTCGGGAGGCGGGCTGCTGCGTCCAGGAGCGCTCGTAGTTGGGCTGCGGTGAGGCGGATCGTGGGTGAGGCGTCGCGGGAGCTGCGGTTGAGACCCAAGCGGGCGCGGTTGAGTGCGGCGGGGTTGGCGGGGACTACGCCGGTCTCGGTGAGGTGCCCGTAGAAGGCCGACAGCGTCGAGAGCATGCGCTGCCTGGTCCGCGTCTCCGCACCGGCAGCGTCGAGCGTGTGCAACCACGCCTTCACCTCGGTCCCTGTCGCCGCCCGCGGATCCAGGTTGCGAGCCGCACACCACCGGAACCAGGCCAACTGATGCAACGGCCCTTCCTTCCCCACCGGCGGCTTCCGCTTGTTCCCCGGTACTGCGCTGTCGGTGGTCGGGCTCAGCGCATCCACCCACGCGGTGGGCAAGCCGAGCGCATACGCATAGGTCCGCCGAGTACCGGCGTTGGCGTACTGACTCAACCACTCAGCAATCTGCCCCCTCAGCACTCCGGCATCCCCGACCCCGGGCCAGTTCTCCGGATCAGTGAGCGGTGTGGGCAGTTCGGCGGTGGGCACGAGGGTGATTCTTGCTCACGGCACCGACAGTCCGGCGGTCCCACACCAGGCGCAGACAGCGGGCGCTGTGTTCAGGTTCGGCTGCGGTTGGCGAGTGTGGCTTCGAGGCCGTCGAGGAGGATCCGGAGGCCGAACTCGAAACTCTCGTCGGGGGCTGCGCCGTACTCGGCGGCCGGCGTTTCGAGGCGGGCGCGGAGCCGTGGGAACTTCGCCGCGACGTCGGCTGCCTGCTTCATGGTCTCCTCAAGCTGTTCCTCGGCGTCCCCTCCGTCCCGGCTGAGCCGCCGGGTGAGCGAGGCGGCGGCGGAGGCGCCGAGGGCGTTGCCGAGTACGTAGGTGAAGACGGAAGCCGCGGCCTGGTCCGCTTCCGCGCCGACGAAGCCGGCCGCTTCGTACACAGCGAGGCTGTGGTCGTCGTGCCGCGCCTTGCTGGCGCCGTACAGGACGTGAGAGGCGAAGGCCTGCACGAGCCAGGGGTGTCTGGTGAGCATCGCGAACAGGTCGGTGGCCATCTGGGTGGCGGCCGTAAGCCAGTCGACCGTGCCGAGGTCGGGCAGCCTGATCTCGTCCCAGACCTGATCGCCGGCTAGGACGACGAGATTGTCCTTGTTGTTGACGTGCCAGTAGACGGCCGTGGCGGCCGAGTCGAGCCGCTTACCCAGGCTGCGCATGTTCAGGCCTTCCAGGCCTTCGGCATCGAGCAGCTCGACGGCGGTCCGGACGATCTGTTCCCGGGTCAGGGTGTCGCGTGGCATGCCCTCACGATAGGGCACCCAGGCGGGCCTTGCACAAAGTTCAAGATTCGACTTGCACATAGTTCAAGTACTGGGCTAGGTTCACTTGAACAAAGTGCAAGTCAATCCCCAGCGCACCAAGGAGAACCGCCATGAACGTCCTCGTCGCGATCGTCCAACTGCTCGTCGCCTGCGCCTTTCTGAGCATCCCGCTGGTGCGTCACCGCTTCGGACCCGGTGCCCAGGTGGCCGCTGAGGCGGAACTGGCGCGCCAGGGCGTACCGGGCACCGTTCTGGCGGAGAACAAGATGCGGTTCGACGCCGGCGGCCACGAGACAGCCGCACCGGTCACGGTGGCCGCGGTCATGGTGGCCCTGGCCGGGCTCAACCTCGCCGCCAGCGCCTGGGCGAGTCCTCTGACCTGGATCTTCCAGTCGCTCGTGCTGGCGATGAACTTCCTCATCCTGTACAGCAACCTGACCGCCGCCAAGTCCGTGCAGGCGGCCTTCGCTCGCAAGGGCGACCCGCTCCTTCAGCGCATCAACGTGCCGGCTCTGCTCAAGGCCGCCGAGAACGCCTTCCCGTCCTGGGTCTGGGTCCTGCAGAACGTCCGTCACGTCGTCGTGTTCGGCGGCTCGGCCGTCGCCCTGGCCGCGCTGGCCCTCGCCTGACCGCTGGGTTCGACGTCGCACCAACGAAACACTGGTTTCGTTGGTAGGTGGTTTGGTTTTCGAAACGCCGAACCGGTTTCGGGGTTTGTAACCTCCTAACTCATAGGGTTCCGGGCATGAATGGTGAGGCTGGGCGGTGCGGGTACAGCAAGTGCCGGGCTGAGTTGCCGGGACCGGGGATGCAGGGCGGACGGCCGCGGAGTTTCTGCCGGGATACGCGCTGGGAAGGCGGACGGACCTGCGCTCAGCTGGCTCGGGCGGAGCGGGAGGCGCTCGGCGCCCTCGGGCTGGATGCGGGGAGCGCGACCTTCCGGCTGGACGCGGATCGGCTCCGGGAGCAGCTGGACGACGTACGCGGACCGGTTGAGGCTCTGACAGAGGCGCTGGCGGCCGTGACGACTCGGCTCGATGAGGTGGAGGCTGCGGCTGTCGCCTCCGTGGAAGCTGCACATGCGCAGGTCGCCGAGGCCGAGCGTGCGCGTCTGGCCGCGGAGGAAGCACGGGAACAGGCCGAGCACCGTATGCGGCAGAGCACGATTTCGGCGGAGCGGGCTGCCAACGAACGAGCTGAGGCAGTAGAGCGGGCGTCGGCGGCTACCCGCCAAGCGATGGAGGCGACCGAGGCGCTGGGAGCTGCTCGCCAACAGGCTGAGGAGGCGACCACCTCCCGCCGTACCGCCGAAGCCCAAGCCGCCCGAGCAGCTGAACGAGCCGCCGGCACCGACCGCCAACTCCGCGAGATCGCGGTCCTGGCCGAACGCGCCATCGTCGAACGAGACGCCGCCCGCGCCGCTGAAGCAGACCGCCGAGTCGAATCCGAGTCCCTCCGAGCAGACCTCGCCGCAGAACGCGCCCACCTCCGCGACGCCGAAGCAGCCGTCACCACAGCTGAACAATCCACCGCCCGAGCCGAAGCTGACTGTGCTGCCGCAGAGGGGGCGGGATTGCGGGCCGTCGCCGACGCCGAGCGGGCCTTGGCAGACCTCCGCATCCAGTCCGACCACGATGCGAAACAAGCCCGCGCGGAACGCGCAGTCCTGACCACTCAACTGACCGAGCAAAAGCGCCTGGCTCAGGAGCAAGCCCTCCAGGCCAGGACTGAAATCGAAACCCTGCGGGCCGATCCTGCCCGCGGCAAAGCCCCGCGCCTGCACCCCGACGACCTCCAGGCAGTGATCGCCGCCCTCACTCCGGCTGACCAACCTGCCCGCCCTTTGCTCACCTAGAGCGGGGAGGGTCTTGTGCTCGGATGGTGCTTGGGGGAATGGTGGGCTAACTAGGAGGAACGTCATGGCAGACAAGACGAATACTTCCCAGGGCGCCGGAGCTGCTCCCACCGCGGATCATCCGGGCGCCATTCGCAACGTGGTGCTGGTCGGCTCCTCCGGTGCCGGCAAGACCACCCTCGTCGAGGCCCTGCTGGTGGCCTCCGGGGTGCTGTCCAGACCGGGCGCCGTCCTGGACGGCACGACGGTCTGCGACCACGACGATGCGGAGATCCGGCAGCAACGTTCGGTCGGCCTCGCCCTCGCTCCCCTGCCGCACAACGGCATCAAGCTGAACCTGATCGACACCCCCGGTTATGCCGACTTCATGGGTGAGCTCCGGGCCGGGTTGAGAGCGGCAGATTGCGCTCTCTTCGTGATCTCGGCGAACGAAAGCGTCGACGAGCCGACCAAGGCGCTCTGGCAGGAGTGCGACCAGGTCGGTATGCCGCGAGCCGTCGTGATCACCAAGCTCGACCACGCCCGGGCGAACTACGAGAACGCGCTCTCTGCTGCTCAGAACGCGTTCGGCGACAAGGTCCTGCCGCTCTACCTGCCCGCTGGTGACGGGCTGGTCGGGCTGCTGTCCCAGACGCAGTACGAGTACTCCGGCGGCAAACGCACCACGCACGCCCCGGACCCGGCGTACGCGGATCAGATCGAGGAACTCCGCGGCACCTTGATCGAGGGGATCATCGAAGAGTCCGAGGACGAGTCGCTGATGGAGCGCTATCTCGGCGGCGAGGAGATCGACCAGGACATCCTGATCGAAGATCTGGAGAGAGCGGTTGCTCGCGGATCCTTCTTCCCGGTGATCCCGGTCTGCAGCGGCACCGGCGTCGGCACCCTGGAGCTGCTCGAGATCGCGACCAGCGGCTTCCCCTCTCCCCCGGAGCACCAGTTGCCCGAGGTGTTCACGCCGCACGGAGTACCGAAGAAGGGCCTCAGCTGCGATCCGAACGGCCCCCTGCTCGCCGAGGTGGTGAAGACGACCTCGGACCCGTACGTCGGCAGGGTCAGCCTGGTGAGGGTGTTCTCCGGCACCATCAGGCCCGACACGACGGTTCACGTGTCGGGCCATTTCACGTCCTTCTTCGGCGAGACGAACAGCCACGCGGACCACGACGAGGACGAGCGCATCGGCACCCTCTCGTTCCCGCTCGGCCGGCAGCAGCGCCCCGCGACCGCGGTGGTGGCGGGTGATCTCTGCGCGATCGGCCGGCTGACCCGGGCGGAAACCGGGGACACGCTCTCCGACAAGTCCGAACCGCTCCTGCTCAGGCCCTGGACGATGCCGGAGCCGCTGCTGCCGATCGCCGTACAGGCTCATGCGAAGACGGATGAGGACAAGCTGTCGGTCGGTTTGCAGCGGTTGGCGGCGGAGGACCCGACGCTGCGGATCGAGCAGAACCCGGAGACCCACCAGATCGTGCTGTGGTGCATGGGTGAGGCGCACTCGGACGTGGTGCTCGACGCCCTGGCCAACCGGTACGGCGTGACGGTGGACACCGTGGAACTGCGGGTGCCGCTCCGGGAGACCTTCGGCGGGAAGGCGAAGGGCCACGGGCGGCATGTGAAGCAGTCCGGCGGACACGGCCAGTACGCCGTCTGCGACATCGAGGTGGAACCGCTGCCGGAGGGCAACGAGTTCGAGTTCGTCGACAAGGTGGTCGGCGGTGCGGTGCCGCGACAGTTCATCCCCAGCGTGGAGAAGGGGATCCGCGCGCAGATGGAGAGGGGCGTCAACGCCGGCTATCCGGTGGTCAACATCCGGGTCACGCTGCTCGACGGCAAGGCGCACAGCGTGGACTCGTCGGACATGGCGTTCCAGATGGCCGGTGGGCTGGCGCTACGCGAGGCCGCGACGGCGACGAAGGTGAATCTGCTCGAACCAGTGGATCTGGTCTCAGTACTGGTGCCGGACGAACTGGTCGGCGCGGTGATGAGCGACCTGTCCGGGCGGCGGGGACGCCTGCTCGGCACCGACAAGGTCGGCGACGACCGCACCTTGGTGAAGGCCGAGGTCCCGCAGGTAGAGATCACCCGCTACTCCATCGACCTCCGCTCGCTCTCCCACGGCTCCGCCTCCTTCACCCGATCCTTCGCCCGCTACGAAGCGATGCCAGACAACGCGGCCTCCCGAGTCAAAACCACCGCCTGACCACACACATGAGTACGGCCCGGACCTGCCGGGGCTTGGCAGGACCGGGCCGTACTGGTGGGGGGTGGTACTGGTGGGATAGAGGGTCAGGGCGCCAGGGCGATGTGGCGGGCGTGGACCTCGATCTCGCCGTCTCCGCCGCGGAGCAGCAGCCGGTAGCTGAAGGCATCCCGCTGCACGTGGGCGGGACGGAGTTCGTCGCTGGCGGCGCGCTGGGTGAGGATGTGACGGATGCGGGGGCTGACTCCGCCGAGTGCCATCCGGCGACCGTCGGACAGTTCGAGAGCGATGCCGTGGGCTGACCTCGAGATCATCAGCACGTGGCCGACATCGGTGCCCACGTACGTCGTCAGCTGTCGTTCCAGCCGACGCAGTTCCTCCAGCGCGACCTCCTCGAGGTGCGAGTCGAGTTTGCGCAGTTCGGACTCACCGAACGCGTCCTCGAAGGGGTCACCGCTCAGGCGGCCCCGCTTCGTCCGTTTCGTGATCCAGTAGGTGGCATCGGCAAGGAAAATCATCGAGACCAACAGGATGATGAGCATGGTGGATCTCCTTCCAGCTGGCTCGGATTCACCGTCGCCATGACTTCCAGCGTTATTGCTAAGCCTCGCTTGGACCGGCCCTGGTGGCGCCACGGCCAGCGGCCATCTTCAGGTAGTGCCTGGCCGTACCGGCGACTACCTGCTAGCCGGTATCCCACGAGGAGCTACCTGTCGGTTGCGGGCCGCACCCCTGGGGGAAGGAACAACGTGCCGCGGAAGCTGCCGTTCGCAGTACGGGCTGCGACGGTGACCCAAGCGGCGACCAGGGCGACGTAGAACGCCACGGCAGCAACGCGGAACAGGTCTGATCCGGTGTGCAGGGCGAGGCCGGACGTGCCCTCGACCATGGTTCCGACGGGGAAGACGAACGACCACCAGGTCAGCGAGAACGGCAGGTGGGCGCGAATCGTACGGACTGTGATGGCCACGGCGATCGTGCCCCAGAGCAGGCCGAACCCCCAGAGGGGTACGCCGTAGAGGACGCCGAACGCCTGCAGGGCGGTCGAGTACGGCCTCGGCAAGGCCTGCGGAGCCACCCCGGCGAGCAGATTCGCTGCGGTGATCGACTGGCCCACTGGTCCCAGCACGATCCATACGGTCGGCACCGCCGCCGCCTCGCCTGTCTTGTAGACGGCAAGGCGGTACCAGATCAGGGTGATGACGACGATCGATGCAAGCAGCGACAGCCCGAACATCGCAAAACAGCACAGGAACATGGCAAGCCTGGCCTGGCCGGCGGGCGCGTAGGGCACCAGCAGAGCACCGGTGGATGCCGACACCATGGGCGGCACGATCGGCATCAGCCAACCGCCGAACGCGCTGTCGGCCTTCAGCTCATGCTGGGTGAACATGACGAACGGCACCAAGACGGCGGCGGCCAGACCGGTGATCGTGCCGGCGAACCAGAGCACCCAGTCGATATTGACGGCAGCGTGGAGGCCCAGAACGTCCCGGCCGAGCAACAACGTCCCGGCTCCCACTGTCAGCATCGCCATCGGTGGGGCGCCGTAGAACTGGGACGCCACAGGATTGAGGAGATGGCGTCGCGCCGCGCCCGGAGAGCGCACCCAGTGGGTGACAGTGGCCACCGTCAGTGCGACCAAGAGGAACGCGGCAAGGACCCAGACGACAAAGGCTGCGGTGTGCAAGCCACGGGGTTGCCAGGGCAGGGACGCAGCGGCAGCGGCGACGATGCCGGTGCCCATGATCGAGGCGTACCAGTTCGGAGTGAGGTTGGAGAAGATCTCTGCCGGGCTGCCCAGATCCCGCAAGAAGCGTCCCCGGGCTTGTCGCCTTTCCAGACCTAGTTGTTGGGTGCTCATACACACACCGTGACGCCACCGGCAGCGCTCTGTCCGCACAGCCAGCGGGAATCGTCACCCCCGGCTAGCGGGAGCGAGCTGTTCAGCTCAGGCGGCGACGAACATCCTTGGTGCGCAGGTACGCCGCGACGTCGTCGTACCGCTCAGTCTGGTTCGCGAACTCGATGTATGAGCGAACGCGGTGGAGCCAATCCAGGGTCGACGGCTTCACAGTCGGAAGTGCTGCGGTCAGGTGCTGTGCCGACAGCGGCGGCTCTGCTCCGGTAGTGAGGGCTTCGTCGATCACCCGGTCGACCGAGCGCTCGACCAGCGCGCGGAGATCGGCACCGCTGAACATCGGCGTCTGCTTCGCCAGCTCCTGAAGGTCGAGGCCGGTCGTCGGCACGCCCTTTAACACCACGGACAGGATGTCGGCGCGGGCCGGCTCGTCCGGCGGCGGTACGAAGATGACGCGGTCGAACCGGCCGGGGCGGAGCATCGCCTCGTCGACGTCCCAGGGCGCATTGGTTGCTGCCAGCACCAAGAGGCCCTCGTTCTCGGAGCCGATCGCGTCCAGCTCCTGCAGCAGTACGTCGACCAGCCGGCGTGATTCCGAACCGCCGTGCTTGTGCCGCGCGAAGGCCAGTGCGTCGAGCTCGTCGACGAACAGTACGCACGGCGCGTTCGCCCGGGCCCGCTCGAAGGCCGCGTGCAGGTTGCGCTCGGAGACGCCGAGGTACGGGTCCATCACGTCTTCGATCCGCACGTTGACGAAGGGCAGCCCGCACTCCCCCGCCGTCGCCCGCGCGAGAAGCGTCTTGCCACACCCGGGCGGCCCGTAGAGCATTACGCCGCCACCGGACCTGCGGCCGTACTTCTCGTAGAGCTCGGGACGGCTCAGCGGGAGGATCACCATCCGGTGGATCACCCGCTTGATCTCCTCCATCCCGCCGACCTGGTCGAAGGTCGTCGTCTCCCGCGGCGCATCGGTGACGAACAGCTCGTCATCGGATTCGGGTCCGACCTTCACCTTGACCCCGCTGCGCGCGGTGATCATCTCGTCGACCAACTGCTGGAGCCGCCCGGTTCCCTCCACGATGCCCGCCTGCCGGGCCGCCTCGAGGCAGTTCCTCAGCAGCGCGAGCCGCCCGTTCGCCGCGGCCAGTTCACCGACGATCACCAACTGATCATCGGGAAGACCTCGCTGGTCCAGCAGTACGACGTACTGGTCGAGCGCGGGCCCGGTTTCCCCGGAGGCGACCAGGGACTCGGCGAGCACGAGCCGGAGCAGGACGTCGTCCGGGTTCGCCTCGACGGCCTTGCGCAGCGCGGAGATCCGGTCGTCCGTCATGAGCCCCACTTCCGGTTGAGCCAGCGGCGTAGCAAGGGCGGCGCGACCCACGAGTACACGCAGAACGCGAACCACGCGCCCGCGGCGATCCCGGCGAACAACAGCAGACCGGCTGCACGCAGCCCGTAGATCACCGCCACCGCGCAGACCCAGATGACGAGCGGGTTGAACCGCTGGAACGGCATGAGCGGACGCATCAGCGGGTGATTCGCTAGCCTTGCCTCACGCGCCGCTGCCCGGAGGTCGGGATCGCCCGGGTGGGCGGCCGCGGCCGAGGCGAGCGAGTTGTAGCCGGATTTCGAGTCGCCGGTGAGCATCGACGACGTACCGTGCAGTGCTCGTGCACCGGGATCTTCGGGATCGGCAGAGAGCGCTTCCTGAGTATGCCGGTGCATGTCCTTGTCCTTGCCGAGCGCGAACGCCACCTGGGCGCGCGCCGCCGACACGGCAAGGCTCTCCGGGGCCTGCGACGCGGCGCGTTCGACCAGGGCGCTCGCCTTCTCCGCTTGCCCGGCGGAGAGACAGACCATGGCGTAGCCGATCAGCAGGTCAGGGTCGTTCGGATCTAGGCTCAGCCCTTGCAGGAACGCCGCTTCCGCCTCCGGCAAACGGCCTTCCGCCCGGAGGGCCGAACCGAGGACCTGCAGCAGCGGGAGGAAGGGTCCGTGGCGGGACAGGCCGTCCCGCAGTACGTGAATCGCTTCGGCGTGGCGGTCGAGGGCGTGCAGAGCCGCGCCGCGGAACAAGAAGGCGCGATAGTCGAGGGCCGAGTCGCCCCAGAGGCCTTGGAGTTCGTCGAGGGTGCGTTCGGGGTGACCGATCTGGAGCCAGTGGCCGGCCATCTGGAGTCTTGCCTCGGTCGGTTCGTTCACAGTGCCACCGCCACGACTGCCAGCAGACCTGCTTCGAGCAGTCCGGCGCCGATCACCGCGGCGATGCCTGGACCCCAGAGCGATCCGTAGTCGGTGCCACGCAACTGGAACGCCCGATCCATCGGGCGCTGGATCCGCAGCTGGATCAGGCAGCACGCGACCGCGACCACTCGGATCGCCACCCGCAAGCCGGACGACGTCGCGCCGTCGCCGTTGGTGAGCAGCGTGATCACCACGCCGGCGACGACTAGAGAGACAGCGCCGACGACGAGGATCAGCCGGCGCTTGTCCGGCGCCACACCCAGGCGGCGGGCGTTCAGGAAGGCGATCACGGTCACCGCGATTACGCCGCCGAAGAACGCCACGTAGGTCTGCGACATCAGCCGCCAGGGCCGCACCGACATGTCGACGTCCGCGCCGATGGTCGGCCGCAGCAGTTCGTCGGGCATGGCGCTCCTCGGTTGGATCAGGCTCGCGCAGTTTAGGCCAGCGCCCGGGCCGTTGTCCCGTCGTCCTCCGAACCCCCGGCTCGGCCTGCTGGGGCGGGGTCCGCCAGCGGTACGGGCGCGGTACGGGCAGCACGGCGACAGTGGCGACTCATAGCCTCGTAATCCGCCCAGGTCATCGACAGAGTGAGGTATCAGCGATGAAGGTTCGCGCGCCCAATGGTCAGAGTCTGTCCGTCGAAGGAAACCCGTGGCCGTTCATCGGCGGCTGGGCCTACAACTCCTGGCTGTACGGAGAAGGCGGTGGTGTGCGGTTCAACGTCTCCCCGGCGGGGTCTTCCGAGCTGGTCAGCAGGGAACTCGGCGACTGGGCCCGGTACAAGGTCCGTGAAGTCTCCTGGAACTCCGGGCGCATCGTGTCCATGGAGGACCTGGAGAACGGCGGCACCAACCTGGTCTGGGTCGGCCCGCACAACGAGGTCTCCAGCCACCTCGGCGGGGTGGGCGTTCCGCTCGAGATCTTCCTGGACATGCTGGCCAAGTTCGACATCGACGACGCCGTGGACGGGCTGACCCTGCTGCCGCGGGCCGGCTCCGGACTCCGGCACGGGAAGATGCTGGCCGTGAACACGATCGACCAACTGTGCTCGGTCCAGATCACGCCGATCGCCGAGGCCATCGAGAGCATCCCCCTCACCGAGGGCAAGCGGGTCCGAGGTGGCTCGATGTGGCGCGTAGACGACCGGGACGAGAAGGGTGCCCTGCGGACCCGCGAGGCCTTCGTGGTCAACGACAGCACCGCAACCTCGATCATCACCCAGCAGCCGGAGGACCCGAAGTTCATCTCGGTCGTCAGCTCCCTGACCTGCTCGCTGAGTAGCTGACATGCAGAGCGCGATCAATTCACTCGCCGTCCTCTCCTTCCTGGGTACGGCCCTGCTCTTCTTCGCCTTCTCCGCCCTGCTGAAGACGGTTCGCGAACTACAGGGTGCGCTGGTGCGGACCGAGTCCGGCGCACCGGCGCCGAACATCACCCGGTCCAACGCCAGGTTCCGCTCGGACGACGGACAGCCGACCTTCGTGCTGGTGGTGTCCGAGCACTGCGACAAGTGCCGCGACCGCACTCGCCACCTCGACGTGGTGGCTGGGGCAGGAGTCGCCGGCCATCTGGTGGTGCTCTGCGCGAGTGGCTGTTCGGACTGGGTCGCCGACTCGACAGTCACCCCGATCGTGGACGCCGAACTCCTCGGTGCGCTCGGCGTCGGTGCGATGCCGTCGCTGGTCCGGTATGCACCGGACGGCACCGAGGAATGGCGCCGCGTGGTCGGTTCCGACGAAGACCTCGACACCCTGCTGGAAATCGGCTCGAAGACTTCGAACCCTGTTGCGATGGAGGTTGACGCATGACGATCACTGACGCCGCCCGGTACTGGGCCGCCGTTCCGGCCGTGGACGCTGACGAACCGGATCCCGCCGGACCCGACCTCGGCCTCACAGTCCGCAAGGCGAGCAGCTCACTCGGCAAGATGAAGCCATCCCGGCGGACGATGTTCAAGTCCGCCGGCGCGCTCGGCGGCGCACTCGCGATCAACATCCTCTCTTCCCTACCGCCCGGCAGGGGGACCACCGCCAGCGCCGAGACGGGCACCGAATACACCAGCTGCGCCGGCTACGACAGCTCGGACGGCTACGACGACAACACCAAGGTCTGCGTGGGAGCCCCCTACGCGAGGAGCCACTGCGGATCTGACGGCTGGTTCCGGAGAGGGTCCGGCACCTGCTGGAACTCCTACCCGACCAAGGCCTGCGGCTCAGGGCCCCGCAACGCCTGGCGTTGGACCCACAACGGCACTCGGTACCGGTGTGCTGACGGGTACGTCGCGAGCTGTGGCGGGACCGTCTTCCGTATCTGCTCCTGGTCGAATCCTTGATCGTCAGGTTTCCCGCGACGCGGGTCGCGACAGGTCTGGTGATCAGCGCAGCACTCGTGCTCGCGGCCCACCAGATCTGGAGCGGCACGCTCGCCCCGGCAGCCTGGGTACTGCTGGCGATGATCTCCGCCTTCTCCCTGTCCGGCTCCGTTTGAAGCCTGAACTCAGCCGATCTGCTGAGCTCGTCGGTCTGGCGAGACAAACTACCCATCTTCGTCGCCGGCCTACTCGCCGGCGCGATGTTC
>Ga0193717_1000255_pt1 | contig 40708 bp, 45 predicted proteins | sample U2c2metaG_FD_145900 | JGI IMG/M metagenome (GOLD analysis project Ga0193717, IMG submission 145900) | Soil microbial communities from a riparian zone of the East river system, Colorado, United States - U2c2 | ecosystem: Environmental > Terrestrial > Soil > Riparian zone | place: USA: East River... | reverse complement strand
TGTGAGCGGAGCTTGCGGAGCGAACCATCGATATACACGCCGCCGCCGAGCCCGCGAAGGGCGTCGGCGGAGCGGAGCTTGCGGAGCGTGGCGGCGCCACGGAGTGGGTGAGGTGGCGGTGTGAGCGGAGCTTGCGGAGCGAACCATCGATATACACGCCGCCGCCGAGCCCGCGAAGGGCGTCGGCGGAGCGGAGCTTGCGGAGCGTGGCGGCGCCACGGAGTGGGTGAGGTGGCGGTGTGAGCGAGCTGGGCGAGGTGATCGAGGCGACCCTGATTGAGCGGGAGCTGTCTTACACCAACCCCGCGCCCGGCCGGTTCTTCGTGACACTGCCCGGGGTGAAGAAGCTCCAGACCAACTGCTGGCTGCGGCTGAACCCGCACGCGCTGGTCGTCGAGGCGTTCGTGTGTCGGCGGCCGGACGAGGCGCACGAGGACGTGTACCGGTTCCTGCTGCGGCGCAACGCGCGGCTCTACGGGGTCGCGTACACGGTCGACCAGCTCGGGGACATCTATCTCGTGGGGCACGTCGGGCTGTCGTCGGTCACGCCGGACGAGCTGGACCGCCTGCTCGGGCAGGTCCTCGAGGCCGCGGACGGGGACTTCAACACGATCCTGGAACGTGGTTTCGCGTCGTCGATCCGACGGGAGTACGAGTGGCGGGTGTCGCGGGGTGAGTCGCTCGCGAACCTGAAGGCGTTCGAGCATCTGCTCACGCCGTCCGCCGGTCAGCCAGAGGCTTGAAGCGGGTTCGCGGGGCGGCTTGGGCGAGGGGGGAGTCGCGATCCCAAGCCGCCCCGCGTTAGGTCCCGCCGCGTCGGAGCCCTGAGCGGGGGGCACCCATGGGATTCCGGGCGGGGTACGGCTCGGCAGGGGAGTCGAGCCGTACTGCTGCCCTCTCGGACCAGGGAGTGCGTGGGAGCTGATCCGCTAGGGCGAAGTCAACCTGTCAGAAGTCAGGCGGTTACACAAGGCCACGAGTGACCCCACGAAGTGGTAATTGCGCTCCGTAGGTAACTATTTGGTCACGACCCTTACGGCAAAGGTCGACTTAGCGTTGTTCGGAGCACTCAGCTTGCCCCGAATGGGTGGCCCCCACCGAGGGGTGACGCCAATGTGGCGCCCGCGTCTGGCAGGCTGATCGCCATGTCTGGATCGATGTATGACCCCTCGGTCGGAACGCTGATTCTGCTCCGCCACGGCGAGAGCCTCTGGAACGCCGAGAACCTGTTCACGGGCTGGGTCGACGTTGCGCTGTCGGACAAGGGGGTGTCGGAGGCCAAGCGCGGCGGCGAGCTGCTGCGGTCGGCCGGCCTGCTGCCCGACGTCGTGCACACGTCGCTCATGCGCCGGGCCATCGCGACGGCGAACATCGCCCTCGACGAGGCGGACCGGCACTGGATTCCGGTGAAGCGCGACTGGCGGCTCAACGAGCGCCACTACGGTGCGCTGCAGGGCAAGAACAAGAAGCAGACGCTCGAGGAGTTCGGCGAGGAGCAGTTCATGCTCTGGCGCCGTTCCTACGACACGCCCCCGCCGCCGATCGAGCTCGGTTCGGAGTTCAGCCAGGACGCGGATCCGCGCTACGCGGACATCGACGCCCCGCGCACCGAGTGCCTGAAGGACGTCGTCGCCCGGTTCCTGCCGTACTGGGAGGAGGAGGTCATTCCGGACCTGCGCGCGGGGAAGACCGTGCTGCTCGCCGCGCACGGCAACTCGTTGCGCGCCCTGGTCAAGTACCTGGACCGCATCTCCGACGACGCCATCGCGGGCCTGAACATCCCGACGGGCATCCCCCTGCGCTACGACCTGGACGAGAACCTGCAGCCGAAGAACCCGGGCGGCACGTACCTGGACCCCACAGCAGCGGAAACAGCAGCAGCGGCAGTAGCGAACCAAGGCCGCTAGGACCCGCGTGTCCAACGCTCAGGACCGGTGAGTTCAACACTCGCGCACGGTGAGTTCGACGTTCGCGACGGGTGCGCTCGCCGGTCCTGAGCTAGATCAGGCCCAGTTCACGGGCTCGCACGCCCGCCTGGAAGCGGGAGTCGGCGCCGAGGGCGTCCATCAGCTCCGCCACTCTCCGCCGGTAGGTCCGCACGCCGAGGCCCAACGTCCGCGCGGCGGTCTCGTCCTTGCAGCCGGAACCCAGCAGTTCCAGCACGCGGGGCGCGAGCGTGCCCAGCTCGGCGTGCTCCGCGTCGTACACGGCGAGCGGCGTGCCAGCGCGCCAGGTCGCCTCGAACAGTGACGTCACGCCCTGCACCACCGACGGCTCGGTCAGCACGCTGTACGTGCGTCGCCCGTCGACGAGGTCGCCGGCCAGGATGGCGACTCGGCGGTCCAGCAGGATCACCTCGTTCACCTCGTCCCGCGTGATCCGGATCTCCGCGCCGGCGTCCTGCCGCGCGCGCAGGTGCTGTGCCGACGACGGGTTCAGCAGCACTCCCGGCCGGTACAGCTTCCGCAGCTTCGGCATGGGCCCGTCGGCGGCGGGAGCCTGCCGGGACGCGGCCCACGTGTTCAGGTCGTTCGCCGCGCACGCGAGCTCCGTCGCCGCCGCGAACAGGTGCGCCGTCCGCGCGAACAGCTCCTCCTCGCCACGCACGATGCCCACCTGGCCGGTCTCCATGCCCCCAGTCTCCCCGTGCCGGCAACCCCGACCGGCGAAGTCGGCAGGAAGTTGCCAAACCGAGCAGGCGAAACGCGCCGGCGGCACGCTGGACGACATGACCACAACGATCACCGCCGCGGCGGCCGGCACCTGGGAGCTCGGCGACCGCACCGTCAACCGCATGGGCTTCGGCGCCATGCGGCTCATGCAGAAGGCCGACGGCACGCCCAGCGACCGGGACCGCGCCAAGGCCGTGCTGCGCCGCGCCGTCGAGCTGGGTGTCAACCACCTCGACACGGCCGCCTTCTACTTCTCGAACCTGCGCTCCGCGAACGAGCTGATCAACTCCGCCCTCGCGCCCTACCCGGCCGACCTCGTGATCACCACCAAGGTCGGCCCCGGCCGCGGCCCCTCCGGCGAATGGCTCGACGCGGCCCGCCCCGACCAGCTTCGCGGCCAGGTCGAGGAGAACATCCGCCAGCTCGGCCTCGACCATCTCGACGTCGTCAACCTGCGCATCGGCGCGGCGCTCGACCGGGGCGACGGCTCCGTCGCGGACCGGTTCGGCGCTCTCGCCGACCTGCGCGAGGCGGGCCTGATCCGCCACCTCGGCATCTCCAACGTCTCCGCCGAGCATCTCACCGAGGCACTCGCCATCGCGCCGGTCGTCTGCGTCCAGAACCAGTACGGCCTCGCCGCCCGCCGCGAGGACGACGCGCTCGTCGAGCTGTGCGCACAGCACGGGGTGGCGTTCGTGCCGTTCTTCGCCATCGCCAGTGGCGGCGAGCAGGCGGCCGTCAAGGAGCTCGCGGCGGCACGCGGGGTGACGCAGGCCCAGGTCCGGCTCGCGTGGACCCTCCACAAGGGCCCGAACGTCCTCGCCATCCCCGGCACCGGCGACCCGGCCCATGTCGAGGAGAACGTCGCCGCCGCCGGCATCACGCTCAGCGCCGACGATCTTGCCCGGTTGGACACGATCGGGTGAACACGGCCTTGCGGCCGGACGAACAACGACCCGATTGGTGTCAGGACAATCACCTCTGGCCGCGCCGGGCTGGTCCATACCACCCCTGACCTGCTTACGATTCGCTCGTGACCGACGTGGTCTGGATCGTCCTGACAGCCGGTGCGCTGGTCATCGGCCTGCTCGCCGGACTTGGCATCGCGAAGGTGCGGCACCGGGCGGCCGCGGCGCCCCCGGCCGGGCCGACCATCGCGATACTCCTGCAACGGCTCGTCCACTCCTCGCACAACGCGGTCGTGATCCTCAACGAGTTCGGCGACGCGGTGCAGTACAACCCGCGTGCGGTCGAGCTGGGCGTGGTCCGCGACCGGCGCGTCGACACGCACACGAAGAAGGCCGCCGAGCTGGTCAACGAGACCGGTGAGCCGGTCGAGATCGAGCTGCTGCCCGCGGCCCGCGGCACCCAGCTCGGCCGTGGGCCGGAGGCGGTGCGCGGCGAGATCCGCCCGCTCGGCGACGGCTTCCTCGCGGTCGAGGCGGCCGACGAGTCCGAGGCGGTCCGCCTTGAGGCCACCCGCCGGGACTTCGTCGCCAACGTCAGCCACGAGCTGAAGACGCCGGTCGGCGCGATGGCGCTACTCGCCGAGGCGGTGCTGGACGGGGCGGACGACCCCGAGTCTGTCCGCCGCTTCACCGGCAAGATCATCCGCGAGGCCACCCGCCTCGGCACGCTCGTCACCGAGCTGATCGCGCTGTCCCGCCTGCAGGGCGCCGAGCGGCTGCCCGACATGAACGCGGTCGACGTCGACGCGGTCGTGCGCGACGCCCTGTCCCGCTCGAAGCTGTCGATGGAGTCCACCGGCATCGACATCGCCACCGACGCCGATAGCTGCCTGCTCGTCGAGGGCGACCGCACACTGCTGGTCACCGCGCTCGCGAACCTGCTGGAGAACGCGGTCGCCTACTCGCACCCCGGCAGCCCGGTGTCGGTCAGCCGCAGGCTCGTCGCCGGGTTCGTCGAGATCGCCGTGACCGACCGCGGCATCGGCATCCCCGCCGACGAGCAGCAACGCGTGTTCGAGCGGTTCTACCGGCTCGACAAGGCGCGCTCCCGCGCCACCGGCGGCACCGGGCTCGGGCTCGCCATCGTCAAGCACGTCGCCGCCAACCACGGCGGCGAGGTCAAGCTGTGGAGCAGGCCGGGCACCGGCTCCACGTTCACCCTGCGCATCCCAGCCCACGCCAACGCCAACCACCTCATCGGAGGAAAGCCGTGACCAGGGTCCTGATCGTGGAGGACGAGGAGTCGTTCGCCGACCCGCTCGCGTTCCTGCTGCGCAAGGAAGGCTTCACCGCGGCGGTCGCGAGCACCGGCCAGCAGGCGCTGGAGGAGTTCGACCGCAACGGTGCCGACATCGTGCTGCTCGACCTGATGCTGCCCGGCATGAGCGGCACCGATGTGTGCAAGGCGCTGCGCCAGCGCTCCACCGTCCCGGTGATCATGGTGACCGCGCGGGACAGCGAGATCGACAAGGTGGTCGGCCTGGAGATCGGCGCCGACGACTACGTGACCAAGCCGTACTCGGCCCGCGAGCTGATCGCGCGGGTCCGCGCGGTGCTGCGCCGTGGCGGCGAGGCAGGCGACGGCGAGCTGCTGCCGCAGGTGCTCGCGGCGGGCCCGGTGCGGATGGACGTCGAACGGCACGTGGTGACCGTCGACGGCGGTGACATCGCGCTCCCGCTCAAGGAGTTCGACCTGCTGGAGTACCTGCTGCGCAATGTCGGCCGCGTGCTCACCCGCGGTCAGCTCATCGACCGGGTGTGGGGCGCGGACTACGTCGGCGACACCAAGACCCTGGACGTACATGTCAAGCGGCTGCGTTCCAGGATCGAGCCGGACCCGGCGTCGCCCCGCCACCTCGTCACTGTCCGTGGCCTGGGCTACAAGTTCGAATCGTGAAGAAACACTTCCCATAACGCGACCGCCCGGTAACCTGACGCCCCGTGCGCCTCGGGGTGTTAGACGTCGGTTCCAACACCGTCCACCTACTTGTCGTGGATGCGCATCGGGGCGCGCACCCGATGCCGGCCAGCTCGGAGAAGACGGTCCTGCGGCTCGCCGAGCGGCTCAACGACGACGGCGACCTGTCCGAGGCGGGCGCCGACGACCTCGTGCACACGGTCGCCGAGGCCAAGAAGTCCGCGAAGAAGCTGGGCTGCGCGGACCTGATGGCGTTCGCCACCTCCGCGGTCCGCGACTGCGGCAACGTGACAGAGGTGCTCGCCAGGGTCCGCGACGAAACCGGCGTCGACCTGCGGGTTCTCTCCGGCAAGGACGAGGCGCGTCTGACTTTTCTCGCTGCCCGCCGCTGGCTCGGCTGGTCGGCCGGGCGGCTGCTGGTGCTCGACATCGGCGGCGGCTCCCTCGAGCTCGCGATCGGCATGGACGAGGCGCCCGACTACGCGAAGTCGGTCCCGCTCGGCGCCGGCCGGATCACCCGCGAGCGGTTCACCAGCGACCCGGCCGGCCGGGCCGACGTCGCGGCGACCGCGGAGTGGCTGGACGAACAGCTCGCGCCGGTCGCGGCGAAGCTCGCGAAGAAGGGCGAACCGGACCGCGTGGTGGCGACCTCGAAGACGTTCCGCACGCTCGCCAGACTGACCGGCGCGGCGCCGTCGTCGGCAGGGCCGAGGGCTCGCCGGGTACTGACCGACGCGGGCCTTCGGCAACTGATCGCGTTCGTCACGCGGATGTCCTCGGCCGACCTCGCGGAGCTGGAGGGGGTCAGCGCGAGCCGCTCGCACCAGCTCGTCGCGGGCGCGTTGGTGGCGCAGGCCACGATGCGAGCCCTGTCACTGGCCGAGCTCGAGATCTGCCCGTGGGCGCTGCGGGAAGGCGTCATCCTCCGGCGGCTTGACCAGGCAAATGGTGAGGAGTCCTGATGCTCGTCGCAGACCCCACCTGGCCAGCGTCCATAATGTTGGTTCGTTCGGAGCAACATGGTCAGGAGAGCGTCGCCGCTGGACGATTTGGCCGGCGCCGGGCACGGTGGAGTCGATGAGTCACGAAGGCGGACCCGAGCAGCCTCAGCGCACAGTCGCCGAGCTGCTCGCCAAGTACGGCGCGGAGTCGGGAGAGCGTGCGCCCCGACGCCGCCGTAGACGCGCTGACGACGTCAGTGACACGGGCGCGCAGGCGATCATCGACCGGGTGATGTCCGAGAGCGGCGAGATGCCGGTCATCCGCGAGGACACGCCGCCGCCGGAGCGCACGTCGCACCGCAGGGGCGCCGACACCGGCTTCCAGCGTCCGGTCGAACCGCCGCCGCCGCCCCCGCGCCGCCGTGCGCCGCAACCGTCGCAGCCGCTGCCCCGCCCGCAGCAGGGTCTGCCGCCGCAGGGCCAGCCGCAGCCGTCGCAGCAGCTCCAGCGTCCTCAGCAGGGCCCGCCGCCCGGCGGCCCGCCCCCCGGCGGTATGCCGCCAGGTGGTCCGGTCGGGCCGCCGTCGTCGAGCCGGCTGCCGGCGATCGCCCGGCCGAGCGAGCCGACCACGCCGGTCCGCGGCACCCCGCGCCAGCAGCAGCCCCCGCTGCCGCCGCCCCCGCCGTCGCGTCAGCAGCCGTCGCAGCGCATGCCGGTGCCGCCGCCCGGCGGCACCCGGGACCGCAGCGGCGTCCGCCCGTCGCTCGGGTCGCGGCTGGACGGCGACCTGGCGCCCCCGCCGCCGCCCCCGCTGCCGGCGATCTCGTCCGAGTCGGCCACCGAGGAGCTGCCGCGCGTGCCGGGCCGCATCCCGGTCGACGGCTCCATGACCGCCCGGCGTCCCATGCCCGGCCCTGGTCCCGGCGCGGACAGCCGCACCAGGATCTCGCCCGTGTACCCGCCGCCGCGCGACCTCTACGCGGAGCCCGAGGACGACTACCGGTCCCCGTACCCGGACGCCGACCCGGACGACGACCGTTACGACTCGGCCCAGTACGACAACCTGATCGACGAGGACGACGACGACCTCGACGCCGATGACCGGCGCGACCGTCGGGGCCGCCGTGACCTCGACGACCTCGACGACGACGACGATCTCGACGACCTCGATGACGACCGCGAGCCCTCGCCGATGCGGGAATGGCTCACCATGGGCGGCCAGCTCGCGCTCGGGGTGCTCGGCGGCGCCGCCATCTGGCTGGGGTTCAACTGGCTGTGGGGCTTCCTGCCGCAGGCCGCGCTGGTCGTCGCGCTCGCGGTGATCGTCGCGCTGGTGCTGATCGTGCGGAAGATCCGGCGCGCGGAGGACCTGCAGACCACCGTGATCGCCGTGCTCGTCGGCCTCGTGGTGACGATCTCGCCCGCGGCGTTGCTGCTGCTGAACCGCTGACGTGGCGGACATTCGGATCGGCGTGTCGACCGCATCGGTCTGGCCGCAGACCGCGACGTCGGGTTTCGAGCTGGCCGCCGAGCTCGGCTACGACGGCGTCGAGGTCATGGTGTGGGCCGACCCGATCAGCCAGGACCCAGCCGCGCTGCGCAGGCGGTCGCGGCAGTTCGGGGTGCCGGTGCTGGCCGTGCACGCGCCCTGCCTGTTGATCACGCAGCGGGTGTGGTCGCCCCGGCCGGAGGAGCGGTTGCGGCGGTCCGTGCAGGCCGCGCAGGACCTGTCCGCGCCGACGGTCGTGATCCACCCGCCGTTCCGGTGGCAGCGCAAGTACGCGGAGGGTTTCGCGGACCTCGTGTGGGAGCTGGAGGAGTCCTCCGGGGTCGCGATCGCCGTGGAGAACATGTTCCCGGTGCGCCGCTTCGGCGGGGAGGTGTCGGCCTTCGACCCGTCGATCGACCCGACGGATGTGGGATACCGGAACTACACGCTGGACCTGTCGCACACGTCCGCCGCGCGGGAGGACGCCGTGGCGCTGCGAGCCCGCATGGGCAACGGCCTGCGGCACCTGCACCTGGCGGACGGCACCGGTCAGCCGAAGGACGAGCACCTGGTGCCGGGCCGCGGCGTGGAGCCGTGCGCGGAGGTGTGCGAGTCGCTGGCCCGCGAGGGCTTCGACGGGCAGGTGGTGGTCGAGATCAACACCAGAAAGTCCCGCACCCCGGCGGAAAGAGCAAAGGACCTGGCGGAAGCCCTACTGTTCGCCCGCCTACACCTGGCCCAGTAACCCCGCGTGTTCAACGCTCAGAACAGGTGAGTTCAACACTCACGACCGGTGAGTTCGACACTCGCGGACATCACCTCGCGGGCGAGAGCCGGGCACCACGCAATAACAAGCGGCAGACCGTAGAGTCCCGTCCCGTGAACCCGCTTCGTAGCCTGATTCTGGCCGCGGCCGGCAACGACGTGATCCGTCGGGCCGTCGCGACCGCCCCGGTGAGCCGGGATGTCGTGCGCCGTTTCGTGGCCGGTGAGACCACCGCCGACGCCATCGAGGTCACCCGCAACCTCGTCGACCAGGGCCTGACCGTCACCCTCGACTACCTGGGTGAGGACACCACCGACAAAGCCTTGGCGGAACAGACCGTCCAGGCCTACCTCGAGCTGCTCGACGGTCTGCACGCCGAGGGCCTCGCCGACCGCGCGGAGGTGAGCGTCAAGCTCTCCGCCGTCGGCCAGTTGCTCGACGAGCGCCTCGCGCTCGAGAACGCCTCGCGTATCTGCGCGGCGGCCGAACAGTGCGGCACCACGGTCACCCTCGACATGGAGGACCACACCACCACCGACTCCACGCTGCGCGTGCTCGCCGAGCTGCGCCGCGGCTGGCCGTGGGTCGGCGCGGTCGTGCAGGCCTACCTGTCCCGCACCGAGGACGACTGCGCCAGACTCGCCACGAGCGGCTCCCGCGTGCGCCTGTGCAAGGGCGCCTACGCCGAGCCGCCGGAGGTCGCGTTCGCCGAGGCGCACGACGTCGACCGCAGCTACGTGCGGTGCGCGAACGCCCTTCTCGACGGCGACGGCGTCCCGATGTTCGCCACGCACGACCCGCGCCTCGTCGAGATCGTCGCGGCCCGCGCGGAGGTACACGAGCGCAAGCCGGGCACGTTCGAGTTCCAGATGCTGTACGGCATCCGCCCCGACGAACAGCTTCGGCTGGCGAGTCTCGGGCACACCGTCCGCGTCTACGTCCCTTACGGCGTGCAGTGGTACGGCTACCTGATGCGCAGACTCGCCGAGCGTCCCGCGAACACCGCGTTCTTCTTGCGGGCGTTGCTTTCCCGTAAGTGATCAACTTTCGGGTACCGCAGTCTGATCGGCTCTCACGGACGTGGCAAGGTAATAATCATGAGCAGTCTTGCGGGTCAGGGCGACGCGCGCGCCGGGCACGGTTCGGCCGGTCCGTTCGCCACCGCGTCACGGGTGCGCTCGCTCGGCGACGGCACGTTCACGGCGGAGCTGTCCGCCCCGTGGACCATCGGCGGCAAGCCCCACGGCGGGTTCCTGCTCACACTGCTCGCGAGAGCCGCGGTGACCACGGCCGGCAGCGGTTCGCCGGTCGCGGACCCGCTGTCGGTGAGCGCGCAGTTCCTGCGTGCCCCGGAGATCGGGCCGGTGCTGTTGCGTACCGAGGTGCGCAAGACCGGCCGCCAGGCCACGATCGTCGCCGTCCATCTTGAACAGCGCGGTCAGTCCTGTGTGGAGGGCGTCGTCACCACGGGCCGGCTGCCCCGCGAACGCGCGGCGTGGTCGGACCTGCCGAACCAGCCGGCCGAGCCGCCGGGCAACGCGCTCGACATCTCGTCCCTGCCGCTGGCGTCGGTGTTCCGGCTGACCGAGAGCTGCGACGTCCGGCTGGACCCGAACGGCGCGGGCTTCCTGCACGGCCAGACCAACGACCCGCCCCGGCTGCGACTGTGGGCGCGGCCGCGCAACGACCAGGTCGACCCGTTCTTCGCGCTGATCGCGGGCGACATCTCCATGCCGGTGACGTTCAACCTCGGCCGCTTCGGCTGGACCCCGACCGTGCAGCTGACGGCCCTGATCCGGTCGCGGCCCGCGCCAGGCTGGCTGCGGATTCAGGTCGACTGCAAGGCCGTGCACGGCCCGTGGTTCGACTCCGACTCGACGGTCGTCGACTCGACGGGACGGCTCATCTGCCAGTCCCGGCAGCTCGCACTGTCCGCGAAGGCCTAGCCGTAGTAGCCGAAACCGTCCTCGCGCTTCTTCGGTACTTCGGCGCGTAGCCGGTCCACCACGTCCTTCGAGCGGCGCAGGTCCCAGCCGGTCTCCTCGCGGACGGCCTTCACCGCGAGGATGACCTTGCCCGACGCCACCAGCGCGCGGGCCTCGGCGAGCGTCTGCTCGCTGACACCGTCGATCGGGCGCCCCACCAGCGGCGGGGTCGGGGCCGGACGGCGGCGCAGCGCGCGGACCGCCACGAACACGACCAGCGCGATTCCCACGCCAAGAGCGATCTGCGTACCGGTGGACATGCCAGCAGACGTTAGCGTGGCAGGCTGTTCGGCATGACGGATTCCATCGCGGTGCTGGGCGCCGGCAAGATCGGCGAAGCCCTCCTGTCCGGTCTGCTCACCGGCGGTCGCCGGGTCGACGACCTCATGTTCACCGAGCGTCACCCGGAACGGTCCGCGGAGCTGACCACCCGCTACGGCATCCGCGCCGTCGACGTCACCACCGCCGCCAAGGAGGCCGGCGTCCTCGTCGTGGCCGTCAAGCCGCAGGACATCGAGCCGGTCCTCGACGAGCTGGCGCCCGTGATCGACGCCGGCACGCTGGTCGTCTCGCTGTGCGCGGGCCTGCCGACCGCCCTGTACGAGCGGCGGCTGCCAGAGGGCGTGCCGGTGGTCCGGGTCATGCCGAACACGCCGATGGTCGTCGGCAAGGCGATGTCGGCCATCTCGCCGGGGCGGCACGCCACCGCGGACCACCTGAGCGTCGTCGAGGAGCTGCTGTCGGTCGTCGGGCAGGTCGTGCGGGTGCCCGAGTCGCAGCAGGACGCGGTCACCGCCCTGTCCGGCTCCGGGCCGGCCTACTTCTTCTTCCTGGTCGAGGCCATGATCGACGCGGGCATCCTGCTCGGGCTGCCGCGCGCGGTGGCGTCGAAGCTGATCATCCAGTCGGCCGTCGGCGCGGCCGCGATGCTGGCCGAGACCGGCGAGCACCCCGTCACGCTGCGCGAGGCGGTCACGTCGCCGGCCGGCACGACGATCATGGCCATCCGTGAGCTGGAGAACCACGGCGTCCGCGCGGCGCTGCTGGCCGCCATCGAGGCGGCGCGGGACCGGTCGCAGGAGCTGGGCCGGGACCACGAGCCGAGCTGATCTTGCTCCGGACGTGGGAAATATCGCCCGTGGCATCGCATCAGTCACACCAGTCCCGCTAGTCTCGGGAGTAGCACGTGCGTGTCGATACCGTCGGTGGGGAAGCCGACGGCGCGACACGTGTCGAAGGACGCGGTGAGCATGCCGGCGAACAAGAAAGATCCGGAGCCACCTGGTCTCGCACAGGTGCAGTTTCTGACCGTGGCCGAGGTGGCCACACTCATGCGAGTCTCGAAGATGACCGTGTACCGGCTGGTGCACAACGGAGAGCTGCCCGCGGTGCGGGTCGGCAAGTCGTTCCGGGTGCCCGAAAAGGCGGTCCACGACTACCTGCGGAGCGCGTACTTCGACGCCGGCTAGGTAGCCGGTGCGGGAGCTCCCGCAACGTCCAGGTAATCTTGTTGCTCGTTGCCTGGTGCCATGGTGCACGTCCGTGACCGGCTCGGTCGAGAGGTCGTTGCCTTCCAGGTTGAATCGACCATCGACTGAAGCAGAGGATCCGCATGGGCTCGGTCATCAAGAAGCGCCGCAAGCGCATGTCCAAGAAGAAGCACCGCAAGTTGCTGCGTAAGACGCGGGTTCAGCGTCGCAAGCTCAAGAAGTAGCAACGGAGGTGCCGTTCGTGGATGTCCACCAAACGAGTGACATCCACGAACACGGCATGTGACCTGCGTTAATTACACGTTGCCAGCGACAAATCGATCACGATTCGGCAGTAGAGTCGCGGACGGTCCGCCAATGCACTAGTCGGGCTCTCCCACCTCATGATCGATTCATCGGAGTCGTATGGCGCCCAACGTCGTCCTGGTAACCGGGGTTGCCGACCAGCTCGGCGGCCAGCTGGCCGCACGGCTGGCGGCGGACCCGACCATCGAGCGTGTGCTCGGGGTGGACACGGTGCCGCCGGCGAAGGGTCTGGGCCGGGTCGAGTTCGTGTGGGCGGACATCCGCAACCGCAAGATCGCCAAGGTGATCGACTCGGCCAAGGTCGACACGGTGGTGCACGCGGCGACCCGACCCAGTGTCGGGCCGCGGCGGGCGGCCATCAAAGAGCTCAATGTCATCGGCACGATGCAGCTTCTGGCCGCGTGCCAGCGATCACCGCTGGTGCGCAAGCTGGTCGTCAAGTCCACCGCCGAGGTGTACGGCGCGAGCTCGAGCTCACCTGCCGTGTTCACCGAGCAGGACACGACGGACGGCCGGGACGCCGCCGAGATCGAGGGCTACGTACGCGGTTTCGCTCGTCGTCGCCCGGACGTCTCGTTGACGACCGTGCGCCTCGCCGAGATCATCGGCCCTGACCTGGACAACGCGCTGGCCAGGTACTTCTCGCTGCCCGTCGTGCCGATCGTGCTCGGTTTCGACGCACGCGTGCAGCTCCTGCACTTCACCGACGCGCTCGCGGTGCTCGGCCGCGCCGCCACCCATGACCTGCCCGGCGTGTACAACGTCGGCGGCGACGGCGTGTTGATGCTGTCCCAGGCGATCCGCCGCGCCGGCCGCATGCCCCTGCCGATGCCGCGTGCCGCGATCGGCGCCGCGACCAGGCTGGTCCGCGGCGGGGTGGACCTCTCGCCGGAACAGGCGAAGTTCCTCAACTACGGCCGCGTGATCGACACGACCCGGCTCAAGACCAAGTTCGGGTTCACCCCGAAGTGGACCACCGTCGACGCGTTCGACGACTACGTGCATGCCCGCGTGACACGGTGAGAGGGATGGCAGCAGTGCCGGTTCAGGAAGCAGAAGTAATCCCGTTGCAGCGGGCCCGCCGCGTGGTCGGCTCCTCGCCCGCCCACGTGCGACCGCGCCGCACGACCGGTGTGCCGGCGCCGGTCACCGAGCTGCACCCGCGCCGCGTCGAGCCGGCGCCGGAACCGTTGCACCGCAAGGTGGTCGGGTTCCTGCGCAAGCGGCTGACCGGTGACTACCCGGTCGACGACTTCGGGTTCGACCCCCAGCTGACCGACGCGCTCATCCTGCCGGCGCTGCGCGTGATCTACGACAACTGGTTCCGCGTCGAGGTCACCGGCGCCGAGAACCTGCCGGCTGACGGCGGCGCGCTCGTGGTCGCCAACCACTCCGGCACGGTGCCGTGGGACGCGATCATGACGTCGGTGGCCGTGCACGACAACCACCCGACCGGCAAGCATCTGCGGATGCTCGGCGCCGACCTGGTCTTCAAGGTGCCGCTGATCAACACGCTGGCCCGCAAGACCGGGCAGACGCTCGCGTGCAACGCGGACGCCGAGCGGCTGCTGCGTGCCGGCGAGGTCGTCGGCGTGTGGCCGGAGGGTTTCAAGGGCATCGGCAAGCCGTTCAGCGAGCGCTACCAGCTGCAACGCTTCGGCCGGGGCGGGTTCGTCTCGACGGCGTTGCGTGCCGGGGTGCCGATCGTGCCGTGCTCGATCGTGGGCGCCGAGGAGATCTACCCGAAGCTCGCCGACCTCAAGCCGCTCGCGAAGGCGCTCGGCCTGCCGTACTTCCCGATCACGCCGTTCTTCCCGCTGCTCGGCCCGCTCGGCGCGATCCCGCTGCCGACGAAATGGCGCATCCACTTCGGCACGCCGATCCGCACCGACCGCGCCGACCCCGGTGTGGTGGAGGACCACGGTCAGGTGCTCGACCTGGCCGAAGAGGTCCGCGAGACCATCCAGCAGACACTGAACCGCCTGGTCGGCGAACGAGAGTCGGTCTTCCGGGGCTAGGCCGTGGGAAAGTCCCGCGCCGACGAACAGCTACCCCAGGGGAACGTGACGGCAGCCAGCCACCACCCACCTCGGTAGCCGAACCTTCGCCGGAACGCGACCCACACTCAAATTCCGGGGAGGCGGACTAGCTGCCGGTCACAAGGCCCTCTTCCGGTAGGCGAGTCCGGCGGCCACCGCGCCCGCCACGGCGCCGGCGCCGAGCACCGACGGCACCCCGATCTTCGCGGCCTTGCGGCCGGTGCGGAAGTCGCGGATCTCCCAGCCACGCTTGCGCGCGGTCTCCCGCAGGCTGCCGTCCGGGTTGACGGCCACCGCAGTGCCGACCACGGACAGCATCGGCACGTCGTTGGCCGAGTCGGAGTACGCGGTGCAGCGCCGCAGGTCCAGGCCCTCGCGGGCGGCGAGCGCGCGGACCGCGTGCGCCTTCGCCGGGCCGTGCAGCATCTCGCCGACCAGCCGACCGGTGTACACGCCGTGCTCGCTCTCCAGCACGGTGCCGAGCGCGCCGGTGAGCCCGAGTCGGCGGGCGATGATCATCGCGAGGTCGACGGGGGTCGCGGTCACGAGCCAGACGCGCTGGCCGGCGTCCAGGTGCATCTGGGCGAGTGAGCGGGTGCCGGGCCAGATCTTGTCGGCCATCAGCTCGTCGTAGATCTCCTCGCCGAGGTCCATCAGCTCGGACACCGAGTGACCGGCCACAAAGGACAACCCGGACTCCCGCGCGTTGCGGATGCCGTCGTGGGTCTCCCGGCCGCCGACCCGGAACATGATCTGTTGCAGGGCGAACTTGGCGAGGTCGGAGCTGGTGAAGAACTTCCGCGACGCCATCCCGCGCGCGAAGTGGAAGATCGACGCGCCCATCATCATGGTGTTGTCGACGTCGAAGAACGCCGCCGCCGTGAGGTCGACGGCGGGCGGGGGCCGCTCGTCGGCCGGCTCGGCGTGCTCCAGCGCGACGGCCGCCTCCGCGGAGGCTTCGCCCGCGATCGTGGCGGCGAGGAGCTCGAGCTCCGGCTCCTTGCCACGGCCACGCCACAGTGACACTGCATCGCCTCCGCGGGTCCGATCGGTTGTTCCGTCCAACAGCGTAGCGATGTCGCGTCCTGGTTAATTGCTCACTTGCCGATGCGGATACCGGGTAGTCCCGGCAGGAGCGGCGGCAGCTCGATCGTCGGCAGCGGCAACGGCACCACGACCGTGCCGGAGCCGGTCGCGGGTGGTTCCGCACCGGGCTGACCGGGGCGCGTCGGCGCCGGCACCGCGACGGTCACGCCGGGCAGCGGCAGCAGCGGCGCGTCCGGTGTCGGCTGGACCGGCGACAGCGGCACGTCGGTGGCCTGCGGGTTCGTCGCCGGCCCGGAATTGTCGGGGGTCTCGGGCAGACTCGGCTGCGACGCGCTCAGACTCGGGTCGATCCCCGGGTTCTGGTCGCAGGCGCCCCCGGCCGGGAGCGCTCCGATGTCGTCGTGGGAGCCGGAGGTGATCTGGTAGCAGTCCATTCTGGTGAGCAGCGTGCGCGACCTGGTGGTGATCTTGTCGAGCAGCGTGAGCGACACGCCCGTACGGCCGCGCGCCGCGGCGGGCAGGTGTGGTGTGACCGCGTCCAGTCGCGTGGTCTGCTGCTCCGCCCACGACCGCAGTGCCTCGAGCTGGCTGCCGTCCGTGCTGGTCGCGAGCGCGATCAGTTGACGGGAGCCGGACGCGGCGTCGTTGTCGAAGTCGGTCAGCGCCGTCAGGTAGCCGCCGACGGGCGCGTCGTCGGGGTTCGGGTACCGGCGGGCGAGGGTCTCGATCTCGCTGACGCGCGCGGTCGCGAACTCGAGGTGCTTGAGGGCCTTGGGCTCGTCGCCGAAGGTCAGGCCGAGGGAGGCCGCCTCGGCGGTGCGCTTGATGCCGTAGAGCGCGTCGCCGGGCAGTGCGTCCCTGGCGAGCAGCAGGCTCATGCCGGCGAGCGAACCGACGAGCGCGAGCACGGCGACGGCCGCGATGGCGAACCTGCCTCGCGCGCCGGACAGCACGCCGCCGCCGGGTTTGGTGTCGCGGGTCTTCGGGCCGGTGCGACCGCGTGCGTTGGCCGGTCGGGCGCCGCGCTTGGTGCCGGGCGCGGCCGGCACGGTGACGGCTGCCGTTGCCGCGGGGGTGGTCGCCGGCTGCTGTTCGGCGTCTCTGGAGCCCTCCGAGGTCGAGGGTGAGTCGAGCGACGCCAGAATTCGCGCGCGCATCCTGGCGCGTTCGGCGGTCGTCGGCGCGGTCAGCGCGACCAGGTGACCCAGCGCGGGCGCGACGGTGCGTTCGCGCTCCTCGCCGGGTCCGGTTGGCCCGCTGCCGCTGTTCACATGGTGCTCCGAGTTGTGGGTTCTCCGTGAGGTGAAACGACTCCGGCACCCCCGGAGTTACGGCTTCAGCGAAGCTCGGGCGGCAGTAGTTGCGCGAGCCTGCGCACGGCGCGGTGCTGCAGCGCCTTCACGGCCCCCTCGTTGCGGGTCATGACGGCGGCCGTCTCGGCGACGGACAGCCCCTGCAGGAACCGGAGCACGATGCATTCCCGCTGGTCAGCGCCCAACTGTCGGACACAGTCGAGCAGCGCGGTCCGCGTGGCCATGGACAGCACCTGCTGCTCCGGCCCTGACTCGACGCGCCGCGTGTCGTCGACCTCGGCCGTGGTGACCTCGAGCCGGTAGCGGCTGGACTTCACGTGGTCGAGCACGAGGTTCCTGGCGATCGTCACGAACCAGGCGCCGACGTCGCGGCCCTGGTAGGTCACCGACGTGATCCGTCGCAGCGCACGGAGAAACGTCTCGCTCGTGACATCCTCCGCGAGCTCCCGGTCCCCGACCCGGAAGAGGACATAACGGAAGACCACGTCGACGTACTTGTCGTAGAGCAGCGCGAACGCCGACCGGTCACCCTCCTGAGCGGCGTGCACCAGGTCCCACGACCCACCGGGCTCCGGTGGCTCCACTGCAGACTCCTGTCGCGGAACTCCCCCCGCAACCGCGTGCGTTCGCACCCCCGCCTCCCGCTGGGCTGGGCGCACGGACGACATGCTCGACTCCCTTGCTGGTCCTCCGGCGGCCGCACCGCCGACGGGACCCTAGGCAGCATACGTGTAGTTACTGGATAGTAGGTAGTTGTTCCCTTCCGCGACTTGCTGGGCGGTCGACCATGACGCAAGTGAGTCGTGCCACACTGCCGGAAAGCCAGGGCAAGAGAAGGGTTTCCCATGGTCGACGCGCTGAACGGCAACGTTGCCGACCTCGTGGCCGACGCGGCGCGGAACGTGCCGCGCCATGCCGCCCTCATCGACGCGGCCACCGGCCGGTCACTGACCTGGCAACACGTGCAGACGGCCGTCGACGCCTTCGCCGCGAAGCTTCTCGAGGAGGGGCTGGTCGCCGGCGACCGGGTGGTGGTCCTGCTGCCCAACTCGACCGACTTCTGCGTGTCGCTGTTCGCCGTGCTGCGTGCCGGCGGCATCGCCGTGCCGGCCGCGGTCGCGTCCCCTGACCGGGAGCTGCGCAGGCTGCTCACCGACAGCGGCGCGAAGTTCCTCGTCGGCGAGCTGGCCGACACCAAGAACGGCTCCGCCGACCTCACGGTGCTCGCCGCCCCCGACGTGGACGCGACCGCCGACATCGACCTGCCCGCCCCGGCGCGCGGCGGCGAGGACATCGCCGTCCTCTGCTACACCTCGGGCACGGCGGGCGTGCCGCGCGGCGTGATGCTGTCGCACCGCGCGCTGTTGTCCAACGTCGAGCAGTGCGCCCAGCTCCGGCCGGCGCCGGTGACGTCGACCGACCGGGTCCTGCTGGTCGTGCCGCTCTTCCACCTCTACGGCCTTGGCCCCGGCCTGCTGCAGGTCGCGGCCGCGGGCGCGACGGCCGTGCTCATGGAGACGTTCGGCGCCGAGCGGGCACTCGCCGTGTGCGAGGAGCGCAGGGTGACCGCGCTGGTCGGCGTGCCGGCCATGTACCAGGCGTTCGCGGCGGCCACGCCGGACCGGCTGGCGGCGGCGCTGTCGACGGTCCGGCTGCTGACCTCGGGCGCCGCGCCGCTGTCGCCAGCCGTGCTGTCGGCCATCAAGCAGTCGACCGGCCTCTCGGTGTTCGAGGGCTACGGCCTGACCGAGACCGGCCCGGTGCTGACGTCGACGCTGGTCGGCGGGTTCGCGAAGCCCGGTTCGGTTGGGCAGCCGCTGCCGGGTGTCGAGCTGCGGCTGGTCGACTCCGACGGCCGCCCGGTCGGGGTCACCGCCGACCCGGACGAGCAGGAGTGGTTCGAGGACAACGAGTCCGAGACGGGCCGGGTCGCCGCGCGCGGCCCGAACCTGTTCAGCGGCTACTGGCCCGACGGCGCGCACGGCCCGGACGACGATGGCTGGTTCCGCACCGGCGACGTCGGCTACCTCGACGCCGACGGCGACCTGCGGCTCGTCGACCGGGCGAACGACCTGATCATCGTGAACGGCTTCAACGTGTACCCGAACGAGGTGGAGCGGGTGCTCGACGAGCTGTCCGACGTGGTCGAGTCGGCCGCGGTCGGGGTGCCCGACGAGCGGACCGGCGAGCTGGTCATGGCGGTGCTGGTGCTGCGGCCCGGCGCGGAGCTGACCGAGGACGCCGTGCGGGAGCACTGCGCGGAGCGGCTCGCGCGGTTCAAGGTTCCTCGGGACGTGCGGTTCGTGGACGCGCTGCCGTACTCGGTGACGGGCAAGGTCCGGCGGGCGAGCCTGCGGGGTAGCGTCGCTTAACGTGGTGACGGTGGTGTCGAGGCAGGGCTGCCATGCCTGCGAGGTGGCCGAGGCCGACGTCGAGCGGATCTGCGCCGACCTCGGCGTGGACTGGTCGGTGTCGGACGTCGACGCGGACCCGGAGCTGCGCGCCGAGTACGGCGACCGCGTCCCGGTGATCCTGATCGACGGCGAGGAACACGGCTACTGGCAGGTCGAAGAAGACCGCCTGCGCCGAGCACTCACCTGACCACCCGGCAACCGCCGTGAAGGACCCCTTCACGGCACTCAACGATGCTTGTTGGCGAATTCGCACGGTGGCCGGCGGTGCATGTCTCGAAAGGCCCGTATGAGACGTTGAGCGTCCCGAACGCGCTGTTCGGGACACCGACCGTCTCCCGAACGGACCGCTAGGCAGCGAGCCGTGCAGTTCGCCAATGGCATCGTTGAGTGTCCTGCGGGCCGGGCGGTCTCAAGTCGAGTAGTGGCTGCATCGCGAGTTCACGTCGCGAAGGGCGCTGTTGTGACAGTGACGGGTGCCCTGAAGGGCCCCTTCAGGGCGCTCAACGCCCCGAAGGGGCCCTTCGGGGCATCGGACGACGTCTCGTATGAGCCCTTCGCGTGGCCGAGGCGTTTGGGTATGCCGTGAAGGGGTCCTTCACGGCGTGGCCGCACCACACCACCGGCGCCGGCCGCCGTACAACGATTCGGCCGGTAAGAAGTTCGTAAGCCGATTCACATTGAACCGAACGGCCTTCTGCGCCGAACGTAGAGGTGTGCAACTCGATACGCGTGCCGCTTCCGCGCCCGCCGCCCCGGCCGATCGGCTCCCTCGCGGACGGGCCATCGCCGTCGCGCTCGTCTCACTCGGCGCCGCGCTCGGGGTGGGGCACGTGGTGGCCGGGATCGTCGGGCCGCCTGCGTCGCCGTACGTCGCGGTCGGCAACTGGGTGCGGGACCTCTCGCCGCACCCGGTCACCGAGTGGGCCAAGCAGACCTTCGGCACCGCCGACAAGCTGGTCCTCTTCACCGGCGTCACCATCGTCATCCTGGCGCTGACGGCGGTCGCCGGGCTCCTGTCGCGCACCCGCTCCTGGCCGGGCGTCACGATCGCCGCCGCGCAGGGCGTGCTCGGGTTCTTCGCCGTCCTGACCCGCCCCGACCTTGGACAGCTTGGCATCGTGGCGCCCGCGGCCAGCATGGTCGTCGGGCTCGTGACCTTCACCTGGCTGCACGCGAAGGCGTTCGCGTGGACGGCGGCGGACGCGCTGCCCAGCCGCGACCGGCACGGCACCGAGCGCCGCGCGTTCCTCCGCGCGAGCGCCGGCACGGTGATCGGCGCCGGCCTGCTCGGCGGCACCGGCGCGCTGCTCGCCGGCCGCGTCGACGTCGAGAAGTCCCGCGCCGCGGTCGGCAGGCTCAGGCCCGCCAGCCCCGCGCCCGCGCTGCCCGCGAACGCCGACTTCGCCCGCGACGGCAGCGCTCGCTTCATCACCAGCAACCGCGACTTCTACCGCATCGACACCGCGCTCACGCTGCCCCGCGTGTCGGCGGAGGAGTGGCGCCTGTCCATCCACGGCCTCGTCGACAAGCCCGTCGAGCTCACCTTCTCCGACATCCGCGACCGGCGCCTGATCGAACGCCCGGTCACGCTCTCGTGCGTGTCCAACGAGGTCGGCGGCGGCCTCATCTCCAACGCGAACTTCATCGGCGTCCCCCTGCGTGACCTGCTGCTCGAGGCCGGCGTGAAATCCGGCGCCGACCAGCTTTTCTCCACGAGCATCGACGGCTTCACCGCCGGCACGCCCGTCGAGGCCTTGCTCGACGAGAAGCGTGGCGCGCTCCTCGCGATCGGCATGAACGGCGAGCCGCTGCCGCAGGAGCACGGCTTCCCGGCCCGCATGGTCGTCCCCGGCCTGTACGGCTACGTCTCCGCCACCAAGTGGGTGGTCGACATGGAGCTGACCACCTTCGCCGACAAGCAGGGCTACTGGATCCCGCGCGGCTGGTCCGCGAAGGGGCCGATCAAGACCCAGTCCCGCATCGACAACCCGAGGGACGGCACGAACCTGAAGTCCGGCAAGAACGTGCTCGCCGGCACGGCGTGGGCACAGACGATCGGCGTCAAGGAGGTCGAGGTCCGCGTGGACGACGGCGAATGGCAGCCGGCGGACCTCGCCGCCGAGGTCGACCTCAACACGTGGCGCATGTGGCGGCTCGAGCTGGCTCTGCGGCCCGGCGAGCACCGGCTCCAGGTCCGCGCCACCGACGCCTCCGGCTACACCCAGACCGACGCGCAGGCGCCGCCCGCCCCGGACGGCGCCACCGGCTGGCACACGGTCTCAGTGACAGTCACCTAAGTCTCCAGGTTTGTGCGAGGGCATCTTGGTAGACAGGGTGTATGGCAAACAAAACCGGCCCTGGCCGGCGACTTTGTGCCTACGTTCACAAGCGGCTACCGTATGAACATCCCCCGGGGCGAGTCTTTTCGAGGAGCATCAGCGTGGCGCAGCGTGGCCAGCCCGACGCAAACGGTAGAAGGCCAGTGGCGCCCGCGGAGACCGCGGCGGAGATGACCGCGCCGATCCCACCGCTGACCAACGGTCAGGGCGCGCTGTCCCCCCGGGCGATCCCCGAGGCCGCCGTCGCGCGGCTCGCCGTCTACCTGCGGGTCCTCTCCGGCATGAAGGAGGGTGGCACCCGCTCGGTGGCGAGTGAGGAGCTGTCCGCCGCGGCCGGCGTCAACTCCGCGAAGCTCCGCAAGGACCTCTCCTACATCGGCACCTACGGCACCAGGGGTGTCGGCTACGAGGTCGAGGTCCTGATCGACCAGATCGAACGCGTGCTCGGCCTCACGCGTGAACAGAGCGTGGCAGTGGTGGGCATCGGTAACCTCGGCCACGCGCTCGCCAACTACGGCGGGTTCCCCGGCCGCGGCTTCCCCGTGACCGCACTCTTCGACGTCGACGCCGACCTGATGGGCGTGCCCGTCGGCGGTCTCCCGGTCGCCCACATCGACGACATCGAGTCGGTGTGCCGCGCCAAGGAGATCACCATCGGCGTGATCGCCACTCCGCCGGCCGCCGCGCAGGTCGTGTGCGACCGGCTGGTGCAGGCGGGCGTCGAGTGCATCCTGAACTTCGCCCCGGTCGTGCTGCAGGTGCCGGAGACGGTCGAGGTCCGCAAGGTCGACCTGGCTGTCGAGCTGCAGATCCTCTCGTTCCACGTGGCCCGCCGCGCGGACAGCGCGCCGACCGGCGACACCGCCCCGGAGCCCCGCGTGAACGGCCGCGTGAACGGCGGCGGCCGACCACGCCACGGCCTTGACAACGGGGCGGTGCTCCCGCGATGAGCGAGCTTGCGAGCGAATCAATGTCACAGGGCGACCGCGAGCGGCCGGACCGAGCCTGTGAGGGGCGGTCATGAGCGAGCTTGCGAGCGAATTAATGTCACAGGGTGACCGCGAGCGGCGCGACCGAGCCTGCGAGGGGGCGTCGTGAGTGTCCTCGCGGTAGGTATTTCGCACCGGTCCGCCGACGTGCGGGTGCTCGAACGCGCCACCGTGCCCGCCGGTGAGGTCAACAAGGTCCTCGACGAGCTGCTGCGCTGCGAGAACGTGGTCGAGGCCGCGCTCGTCACCACGTGCAACCGGGTCGAGGTCTACACGGTCGTCGAGGCGTTCCACGGCGGCCTCGCGGACGTCGTCGGCGTGCTCGGCCGGCACTCGGGCCTCGACGTCGCCGAGCTGTACGAGCACCTCTACGTGCACTACGCCTCCGCCGCGGCTGAGCACCTGTTCCAGGTGTCCGCCGGTCTCGACTCCATGGTTATCGGCGAGTCGCAGATCCTCGGCCAGGTCCGCACCGCCTACAACACCGCGAGCGAGGCCGGCACCGCCGGCCGCGCGCTGCACGAGCTGTTCCAGCGCGCGCTGCGGGTCGGCAAGCGGGTCCACTCCGAGACCGGTCTCGACGCCGCGGGCGGCTCGGTCGTCTCCGAGGCGCTCGCCGACGCGGACGCCACGCTTGGCGGTCTCACCGGCCGCCGCGCGCTGATCGTCGGCGCCGGCTCGATGGGCGGGCTCGCCGCGGCGGCCCTGCGCCGCGCGGGCATCGGCGAGATCGTCGTCGCCAACCGGACCGAGCAGACCGGCGCCCGCCTCGCGGAGCTGCAGGTCCAGCAGGGCACCCCGGCCCGCGCGGTCGGCCTCGCCGACCTCGAGGCGCACCTCGCGCAGGCCGACATCGTCGTCTCGTGCACCGGCTCCTCCGGCATCGTGGTCGACGCCACCATGGTTGCCGGCCGCACCGGTCCGCTCGTCGTCTGCGACCTCGGCCTGCCGAGGGACGTGGCGCCCGACGTCGCCGACCTGCCGGGCGTCACGATCGTCGACCTGGAGAGCCTCCAGCGTCGGCTCGCCGCGGCGCCGAGCGGCCTCGACACGGCCCGCGCGGCCGGCATCGTCGCGGAAGAGGTCCGCGGCCACCTAGCCACCCAGCGCTCCGCCGAGGTCACGCCGACCGTCACCGCGCTGCGCCGCCGCGCCGCGGAGGTCGTCGACGCCGAGCTGCTGCGCCTCGACTCCCGGCTGGACCTCGACGGTCCGGTGCGTGCCGAGGTCGCCCAGACGGTCCGCCGCGTGGTCGACAAGCTGCTGCACACGCCGACCGTCCGGGTCAAGGAGCTGGCGTCGGGTCCGGGCGGCGCCGAGTACGCCGAAGCGCTGCGTGAGCTGTTCCAGCTCGACCCCGGCGCGCCCCGCGTCATCGCCGCCATGGACGGTGACCAGCAGTGACGAGGACCATCCGCATCGGCACCCGGGGCAGCGCGCTCGCGCTCGCCCAGACCGGCACCATCGCCGCCGCGCTCGAGGCCGAGGGCGTCACCGTCGAGCTGGTCACCGTGGTCACGCCGGGCGACCGCTCGTCCGCGCCGATCGCCGAGATCGGCATCGGCGTGTTCACCTCGGCCCTGCGCGACGCGTTGGCCGACGGCACGATCGACGTGGCCGTGCATTCCTACAAAGACCTGCCGACCGCGCCGGATCCTCGGCTCTCCCTCGCCGCGGTGCCGCCGCGGCAGGACCCGAGGGACGCGTTGGTCGCACGGGACTCGCTGACACTCGGCGAGTTGCCGCCCGGTTCCCGGGTCGGCACGGGGTCGCCCCGCAGGGCGGCGCAGATCCAGGCGCTCGGCCTGGGCCTCGTGATCGTGCCTATCCGGGGCAATGTCGACACCCGAATCCGCAAGGTCACCGACGGCGAGCTCGATGCCGTGGTGCTCGCGCGGGCCGGACTGGCGAGGCTCGGCCGGCTCGACGTGATCACCGAGGTGCTCGATCCGATCCAGGTGCTGCCGGCGCCGGCGCAGGGGGCGCTTGCCGTGGAGTGCCGGGTCGACGACGTTGATACCGAACATCTCCTCCAGTCCATTGTGGACGATGAGCCCACCAGGGTAGCGGTCGCCGCGGAGCGGGCCATGTTGGCCGCGCTCGAGGCCGGCTGCAGTGCCCCGGTTGGTGCTCTGGCCGACGTGGTCGAAGACTTCGACGCCAACGACAAGGTCGTGTACCGCCTGTCGTTGCGTGGGGTCGCGGCCGCGAACTGGGTGGTTGGCAGCACGGCCGAAGGGCCTGCCGTCGACCTGCTCCGTGCGTCGGCCACCGGTGACCTGACCGAAGGTGAGCAGCTCGGGCGTGCGTTGGCCGCCGAGCTGCTCGAGCTCGGCGCCGGCGTGCTGTCCGTTGGTTCCATCGACAGCAGCAACGACGCTGAGCAATAAGTGATAGAGGAAGTGGCCGAAGAAATGACCACCCGTACCCGAAAGAGTCCTGGGCGCATCGCGTTCGTGGGCTCCGGGCCCGGCGACGCCGGGCTTCTCACCGTCCGGGCCCACGAGCTCATCGCGCGAGCGGAGCTCGTGGTGATCGACCCGGACGTGCCGGCGAGCGTGTTGGAGCTCGCCGGCGCCGAGGCCGAGGTGCGCCCCGCCGTCGGTGAGCCCGCCGAGGTCGCCAAGGACCTCGCCAACGAGGCGAAGGCGGGTCGGGTCGTGGTCCGCCTCGTCTCCGGCGACCCGCTGACGCACTCCGGCCTGGTGGCCGAGGCGCAGGCGATCGCGCGCACCAGCGCCGTCTTCGACGTCGTGCCCGGCGTGCCGGCCGCCACCGCGGTGCCCGCGTACGCCGGCATCGCGCTCGGCGGCACGCACACCGAGGTCGACGTCCGAGGTGACGTCGACTGGGCGGCCATCGCGAAGACGCCGGGCCCGATCGTGCTGCTCGCGAGCTCCAGCCACCTGGCCGAGGCCGCGTCCGCACTGGTCGAGCACGGTCTCGCGGCGCAGACCCCGGTCGCGGTGACCGCGGACGGCACCGGCGCGGCCCAGCGCACGCTGGACACCACGCTGGCCTCGCTCGCGGCGGACGCCGGTGAGATCGGCGGCAACCTGGTCGTCACCGTCGGCCACGCGGTCACCGGCCGGACCAAGCTGTCCTGGTGGGAGTCCCGCGCGCTGTACGGCTGGCGCGTGCTGGTGCCCCGCACCAAGGACCAGGCGGGCGAGATGTCCGAGCGGCTGCGGCTGCACGGCGCCATCCCGTCCGAGGTGCCGACGATCTCCGTCGAGCCGCCCCGCAGCCCGGCCCAGATGGAGCGCTCGGTCAAGGGCCTCGTCGACGGCCGCTACCAGTGGCTGATCTTCACCTCCACCAACGCGGTCCGCGCGGTGTGGGAGAAGTTCGAGGAGTTCGGCCTGGACGCCCGCGCGTTCTCCGGTGTCAAGATCGCCTGCGTCGGCGAGGCCACGGCGGAGAAGGTGCGCGGCTTCGGCATCATCCCCGAGCTGGTGCCTTCCGGTGAGCAGTCGTCCGAGGGCCTCCTCGAGGAGTTCCCGCCGTACGACGACATCCTCGACCCGGTCGACCGGGTGCTGCTGCCGCGCGCGGACATCGCCACCGAGACCCTCGCGGCCGGTCTTCGCGACCGTGGCTGGGAGATCGACGACGTGACCGCGTACCGCACGGTGCGTGCCGCGCCGCCGCCGGCCGACACCCGCGAGATGATCAAGACGGGTGGCTTCGACGCGGTGTGCTTCACCTCGTCGTCCACCGTGCGGAACCTGGTCGGCATCGCCGGCAAGCCGCACACCCGCACGCTCGTCGCCTGCATCGGCCCGAAGACCGCGGAGACCGCGCGGGAGTTCGGCCTGCGGGTGGACGTGCAGCCGGAGTTCGCCACCGTGCCTTCGCTGGTAGACGCGCTGGCAGAGCACGCCGCCCGGCTGCGAGCGGAAGGCGCTCTCCCACCCCCACGCAAGACGAAGCGGGCCCGCCGCTAGGAGTTCCTCGTGTTCCCTGACCAGCGTGGTCGCCGGTTGCGCAGCACTCCCGCGCTCCGGCGGATGGTGTCCGAGACGACCGTGCGGCCCGACCAGTTGGTGCTGCCCATGTTCGTCAAGGAGGGCGCGACCGAGCCGGTGCCGGTCGCGGCCATGCCCGGGGTCGTGCAGCACACGCGGGACAGCCTGCGGAAGGCCGCCGTCGAGGCGGTCCAGGCGGGGGTCCGCGGCCTGATGCTGTTCGGGGTACCGACGTCGAAGGACGCGATGGGCTCCGGTGGCATCGACCCGGACGGCGTGCTGAACGTGGCGCTGCGGGACCTGCGGTCCGAGCTGGGCGACGACGCGGTGCTCATGTCGGACCTGTGCATCGACGAGTTCACCGACCACGGGCACTGCGGCGTGCTGGACGCGTCTGGCCGGGTGGACAACGACGCCACTCTCGAGGTGTACGGGCAGATGGCGCTCGCGCAGGTCGAGGCGGGCGCCCACCTGCTCGGCCCGAGCGGGATGATGGACGGCCAGGTCGCCGCCGTCCGCGCCGCGCTCGAGTCCGCCGGGCACGTCGACACGGGGATCCTGGCGTACTCGGCGAAGTTCTCCTCCGCGTTCTACGGCCCGTTCCGGGACGCGGTCGAGTCGTCGCTGGAGGGTGACCGTCGTACCTACCAGCAGGACCCGGGCAACGTGCGGGAGGCGCTGCGCGAGGTCCGCCTGGACCTCGACGAGGGCGCCGACATGGTCATGGTCAAGCCGGCCATGCTGTACCTCGACGTGATCCGCGCGGTCGCCGAGATGGCGGACGTTCCCGTTGCGGCGTACCAGATCTCGGGCGAGTACGCGATGATCGAGGCCGCCGCCGCCGGTGGCTGGCTCGACCGGCGCACCGCCGTCCTCGAGTCGCTCACCTCGATCCGCCGCGCCGGCGCGGACGTGATCCTCACGTACTGGGCCGCCGAGGCGGCGGGCTGGCTGCGTTAGACCGGCGAGCCACAGGTAACCTGCGCGCCGTGACAAAACCTGGCAATTCGGACCCCGACGAGCCGAAGCGCGACGAGGTCGAGCCGACTGAGCAAAAGCCGACCGAGGAAGAGCCGATCTCTTCGAAGAAGGCGGCCGACGTCGAACCGCTCATGACCGAGCTGGAGAAGGCGCCACCGCCGCCGGAAGAGCCCGTCATGCCCACCGCCCGCGAGGCGGCTGCCCGCCGCGCGCAGGCGGGCCGGCGCTTCGAGGAAGCCGCGCCCAAGACGCTGAAGTGGGCCTTCTACCTGTTCGTCGCCTCCGGCGTCGTCTGGGTCTTCGGCTCGGTCGCCGCGCTGATCATCAAGCAGTCGCTCATCGACGAGCAGGTCAAGCGCAACACCGACCCGAAGATCTCTGCGGAGCAGATCAGCACGGCGGTCAACCAGGTCCTCTGGCTGGCGCTGATCCTTTCGGTCGCGTTCGCGGTCTTCATGGCGCTCTTCGGCTACAAGGCCACCGAGGGCACCCGCCGCGCGCGCACGCTCGTGACGATCTTCGGTGTCATCGTCGTCCTGTTCCACCTGCTGCTGAACGGCACGCTCATCGGGCTGCTGAGCGCCTTCCTCGCGCTCGCCGCGCTCGCACTGCTCTACTCGCCGACCGCGCGGAAGTACTTTCCGCCCCGCGTGCCGGTCGAGCGGCGCCCGCGGCGGTGACCGACCCGGCGCCAGACGAGCCGGTCCTCTACACCGAGCCGGGGTCCACGTGGTGGCCGCTGCTGTGGGGGCCGCTGTTCGCGGGCGTCGGTGCTGGTGTCGAGGCGCTGTCCGGGCCGGTGCACGCCGTCGCCTGGACGATCGTCGGCCTCGCGTTGTTCGTCATCTTCGTCGTGTGGGTCAACGCGCGGCGCAAGGTGTACGTCGTGACGCTGACCCCCAGCACGCTCCGCCAGGGGCGCGAGCTGTTCCCGGTCGCGCGGATCGCGAAGGTCACCGACGTCGGCGCGGCCACTGGCGCGAAGGTCCTCGGTGGCGGCTGGAGCGTGCCACGCAAGACCACGGCGCTGCCGTTGCGTCTCGACGACAACTCCGTCGTTCTCGCATGGGCGTACTACGACGAGGATCTGGCCGCCGTGCTCACCCGCCTCGTCGAGCCCGAGGAGGACCGTCCTGTTGAATGAACCTGTGTCCCAGCCGAACGACGAGCTTCCGCCCGACCCGTTCGGGCCGGCGCCGATGTCCGGGCCGATGCCGCCGCCGATGCCGCAGCCCGGCGACCACGGTCCGCTGACGCGGCCGAAGGGCGTCGAGTCGGCGTTCCACGCCGTGCTCGCGAGCGCCGCGATCAGCGCGATCGGCACGGTGGTCACCGTGCTGCTCGACCGGGGGATGCTGACCCGGCTGATCACGGACATGATGGCCGACCTGCCGGCCGACCAGCGGATGAGCGTCCCGGCCACGGTGTCGGGGTTCCAGGTCATCCTCGGGTTCAGCATCGCGCTCTTCGCCGGTCTGCTGCTGCTGTTCGCGTACAAGATGCGGACCGGCCGGAACTGGGCCCGCGTGCTGCTGACCGTGTACACGGCGTTCGGGGTGTGGACCTTCCTCACGGCCATGGCCAGCAGCGGCGCCGAGCTGGAGCTGATGTGGAGCCTCGCCGAGGTGGCGTTCGGCGTCACGGCGGTGGTGTACATGTTCCGCCCGGAGTCGACCAGGTACTTCACCGAGTACAAGCAGCGTCGCCTGCGGTCGCGGCTGCGACCGTGAGAAGCTTGTCGGCGTGACCGCAGCCACCGAGGAGCTCGTCGCTCCGCCGCCGACCGAGCCGGGTCGGCTGAACAAGCCGTGGCGCGCGCTGGTCGCTCTCGTCGAGCTGCTGCTCGCCGGTGTCGCGGTGTGGTTCGCGTTCGACCTGTGGCCCCGCGGTGTCGCGAAGATCGTCGAGCACTACCCGGACGGCATCGTGCTGGAGTCCACCCGGTACGTCGGTAGCTGGATGGCCGCCGCGATCGGCCTCGGCACGGTCGGCGCCCTGCTCGTGGTCGACGCCGTGCGCCAGGTGATCCTCGCCACCGGTACGCGGCCGAAGCGCCGCTGACGGCGTTCGGCGCGAATGTAAGACTGGGGTCGTGACGACAGAGCAGTCCGCGGCACTCTTCAAACGCGCACAGGCCGTGACCCCGGGCGGGGTGAACTCCCCGGTGCGCGCGTTCCAGGCGGTCGGCGGCACGCCCCGGTTCATGGTTCGCGGCGAGGGCCCGTACCTGTGGGACGCCGACGGCAACCGGTACGTGGACCTGGTCAGCTCGTGGGGCCCGATGATCCACGGCCACGCGTACCCGCCGATCGTCGAGGCGGTGCGGGCCGCGGCCGTCCACGGGTTGTCGTTCGGCACCCCGACCGAGGGCGAGATCGACCTGGCCGAGGAGATCATCGGCCGGGTCGGCCCGGTCGACCAGGTGCGCCTTGTCAACTCCGGCACCGAGGCCACGATGAGCGCGGTCCGGCTCGCCCGCGGCTACACCGGCCGGCCGAAGATCGTGAAGTTCGCCGGCTGCTACCACGGGCACGTGGACGCGCTGCTCGCCGAGGCGGGTTCCGGGGTGGCGACGTTCGCGCTGCCGAACTCGCCCGGCGTGACGGGCGCGCAGGCGGGCGACACGATCGTCCTGCCGTACAACGACATCGACGCCGTGCGGGCGAGCTTTGCCGCGCACGGCCACGAGATCGCCGCGGTGATCACCGAGGCCGCGCCGGGCAACATGGGGGTGGTCCCGCCGAACCGCGGCTTCAACGCCGCGCTGCGTGCGCTCACCGAGGAGAGCGGCGCCCTGCTGATCATGGACGAGGTGATGACCGGCTTCCGGGTGTCGGCGGCCGGCTGGTTCGGCATCCACCCGATCCCCGGCGACCTGTACACGTTCGGCAAGGTGATGTCGGGCGGACTGCCCGCCGCGGCGTTCGGCGGCCGCGCCGACATCATGGCCGCGCTGGCCCCGTCCGGCCCCGTCTACCAGGCGGGCACGCTGTCCGGGAACCCGGTGGCCGTCGCTGCCGGACTGGCCAGCCTGCGCGCCGCGGACGCGGCCACGTACGACGCTCTCGACCGGAACGCGGAACGGCTCGGCGACCTCCTCAGCGACGCGCTGACCGAGGCGGGCGTGCCGCACCACACGCCGTACGCCGGCAACCTGATGGGCGTGTTCTTCACCGACCGGCCGGTGCGGAACTTCGCGGCGGCCAAGGCGTCGGCGACGTGGCGGTACCCGGCGTTCTTCCACGCGCTGCTGGACCGGGGCGTGTACCCGCCGCCGAGCGCGTTCGAGGCGTGGTTCGTGAACGCGGCCATGGACGACGCGGCGTTCGAGATCATCGCGGCGGCACTGCCGGCCGCGGCGGCCGCGGCTGCCGCGGCAAAGGGGGAGTCATGAGTGTGCGCACGGTCGTGCATATGTTGCGGCACGGGGAAGTGCACAACCCGACGGGCATCCTGTACGGGCGGCTCGAGGGTTTCAAGCTGTCCGAGCTGGGGCAGCGGCAGGCGCTGATCGTGGCGGAACACCTGTCGGGCAACGACATCACGCACGTGGTGGCGTCGCCGCTGCAGCGCGCGCAGGAGACAGCGGGCCCGATCATCGACTCGCACCAGCTCGACCTCGCGACCGACGAGCAGCTGATCGAGGCGGACAACGTCTTCGAGGGCCAACGTGTGTCGATCGGCGACGGCGCCCTGCGCTCGCCGAAGCACTGGCCCCAGCTACACAACCCGTTTCTGCCGTCGTGGGGCGAGCCGTACCTGCGGATCGCGCGGCGCATGCTGGGCGCCGTCTACCGTGCGCGCGCGAACGCGGAGGGGCACGAGGCGGTGTGTGTTTCGCACTCACCTCCGATCTGGACGCTGCGCAGGTTCCTGGAGGGCAAGCGCCTGTGGCACGACCCGAGGCGCCGGCAGTGTTCGCTCGCGTCGCTGACGAGCCTGATGTTCGACGACGAGAGCCTCGTGGCGCTCCGCTACACCGAGCCGGCGGGCGCCAGCAGCCCGAAGGTGACCGGCGCATGAGGCGGTTGCTGTTGCTGGTGGCCGTCGCGGCGCTGGTCGCCGGCTGCTCGTCGGGCAAGGACGCGGTCGCCACGGGCACGGAGTTCAACTTCGTCTCCCCTGGCGGCAAGACGGACATCACCTACGAGGGCGACGACCGTCAGCGGATCGCCGAGCTGTCCGGCGAGGACCTGATGGCGGAGGGCAAGCAGCTCAAGCTGTCGTCCTACCGCGGCAAGGTCGTGGTGCTGAACCTGTGGGGCGCGTGGTGCCCGCCGTGCCGCGCGGAGGCGCCGCAGCTCGAGAAGGTGTGGGACACCACCAAGGAGGAGGGTGTGCAGGTCCTGGGCATCAACCTCCGCGACGACGACCGCAGCGCCCCGCAGGACTTCATCCGCGACTCGCGCCTGACGTACCCGTCGATCTACGACCCGCCCGGCCGGTCGCTGCTCGCGTTGAAGGGCTACCCGCGCGCCGCCGTCCCGTCGACCATCGTGCTGGACAAGCAACACCGCGTGGCGGCCGTATACCTGCGCGACCTACTGGCGGAGGACCTGATCCCGGTAGTCGAACGGCTGGCGGAGGAGAAGTGACCCCCACGGTTCTCCTCATGCCCTGAAGGGCCCCTTCGGGGCACTGGACGCCCTGAAGGGGCCCTTCAGGGCATAGGCCGGCCGCGGGCGCGGGTGACCACCCTTAACGGTGGCTGAGAGCGCCGACCCCGAGCACCTCGCCCACCAGCGCCTCCTTACCCTGATCTCGTGGATCCGACCGCCATCGCCACCAGCGGGCCGCTCTTGCTGGCCGCCGGTGTGGCGCTGCTCGCGGGCATGGTGTCCTTCGCGTCCCCCTGCGTGGTCCCCCTCGTCCCCGGCTATCTGGCCTACCTGGCCGCCCTGGTCGGCGCCGACACCCCGGACGAGAACAACAAGCAGGGCCGCGCGCGGGTCCTCGGTGCCGTGGCGCTGTTCGTCCTCGGCTTCACGCTCGTGTTCGCCGCCGGGATCGGTGGGATCGTCTGGCTCGCGGACGCCCTGCTGGTCAACGAGGACGTGCTCCAACGCGTCGGCGGCGTCCTCATCATCGCCATGTCGCTCGTCTTCGTCGGGTTCGTCCCCCGCCTGCAACGCGACATTCGCATCCACAAGGTCCCCCGCATGGGGCTGGCCGGCGCACCGGTTCTCGGCGCGATCTTCGGGCTCGGCTGGACGCCGTGCCTCGGCCCGACGCTGTCCGGTGTGCTGGTCATCGCGAGCAGCACCGGCGGCACGGCGGCGCGCGGGTTCCTCCTCGTTCTCGTCTACTGCCTCGGTCTCGGTGTCCCGTTCCTGCTCATCGCGCTCGGCGCCCGCTGGACGGTCCGCACCAGCGGCTGGCTCCGCCGCAACGCCCGCACCATCCAGCTCGTCGGCGGCGGCCTCCTGTTCGTGGTCGGCGTCCTGCTGGTCACCGGCCTGTGGGGCGAGCTGACGTCCTGGCTCAAGTACGCCGTGATCACCAACACGGAGCTGCCCCTGTGATCGCTCTCCTGCGCAACACCTGGCGCGGCCTCACCTCCATGCGCACCGCGCTGGTGCTGCTGTTCCTCCTCGCGGTCGCGGCGCTGCCCGGCGCGCTCCTGCCGCAGCGCTCGCTCAACTCCACGAAGGTCGACGAGTACATCGCCGCCCACGGCTGGTGGGGCGAGCTGCTCGGGCGGCTGGAGTTCTACAACGTCTACGGCAGCGTCTGGTTCTCCGCCGTCTACCTGCTGCTGTTCATCTCGCTGGTCGGCTGTCTGCTGCCGCGCACCCTCGAGTACGCGAAGTCGCTGCGTGCCAGGCCGGTCCTCACGCCACGCAACCTGTCCCGGCTCCCGCACCACCACGAGGCCACGGTGGCCGCGACGCCGGCACAGGTCATGGCCACGGCCAGGAAGCGGCTGAAGGGCTGGCGCATCGAGGAGCGCGAGGAAGAGGACGGCGCCCGCAGCGTCAGCGCCGAACGCGGCTACCTCCGCGAGACCGGCAACCTCATCTTCCACTTCGCCATGCTCGGCCTGATCGTCTCGCTGGCCGTCGGCAAGATGTTCAACTACGAGGGCCAGGTCATCGTCCTCGCGAACGGCTCGCAGTTCTGCAACGTCGGCACGCTCGGCTACGACTCGTTCCGCCCCGGCCTGCGCGTCGACGGCACCGACCTCAACCCGTTCTGCGTCAAGGTCGACGACTTCCGCCCCAACTACCTGCCGACCGGGCAGGCCGACTACTTCCGCGCGGACCTCGAGTACCAGTCCGGCGCGGACCTCGAGTCCAACACCTGGCGCCCCTACCAGCTCGAGGTCAACTCGCCGCTGCGCACCGCCGGCGACCGCGTCTACCTGCTGAGCCACGGCTACGCCCCGACCTTCACGGTCACCTTCCCGGACGGCAAGACCCGCACCCACACCACCCAGTGGCGGCCGGTCAACCAGCTCACCTACCTGTCCGAGGGCGCGACGAAGTTCGACCCGCCGGGCGTCACCGACCCGGCCGAGCGCCGCAAGCGCCAGCTCGCGATCACCGGTCTGTTCGCGCCGACGGCCGTGCTCAACGGCAAGCTCCTCGACTCCGGCTTCCCCGACCTGCGCGACCCGGCCGTCGCGATCGACGTGATGAAGGGCGACCTCGGCAACGACTCGGGTCGCGGTCAGTCGATCTACGAGGTCAGCCAGGAGATGGTCGACAACGGCAGGCTCAAGCGGGTCGCGCGGGAGAACCTGCGGCCGGGCGAGGACCTCACGCTCGAGGACGGCACGACCGTCCGGTTCGACGGCGTGCAGCGCTGGGTGTACCTGCAGGTCTCGCACGACCCCGCGCAGGGCTGGGTGCTCGGCTTCGCGGTGCTGGTGGTGTTCGGCCTCGGCACGTCGCTGGTGATCAAGCGGCGCAGGCTGTGGGTCCGGGCGACGCCGGGCGAGAACGGTACGGTGTTGCTGCTCGGCGGTCTTGCCCGCACCGACCAGGCCGGTTACGGCGAGGAGTTCGGTCGCGTCACCGAAGATCTGTTGGCGGAGCTGACGCCCGCGAGTGAGCGAGTACAGGCGAACAAGGAGTCCTGATGGGCATCGACCAGACCCTGTCGAGCTACAGCGACTGGTGCTACGGCATCGCCGTCGGCGCGTACGTCGTCGCGATGCTCTGCTATCTGTACGAGCAGGCGTTCGGGTACCGCGACCGCACGGCGGCCAGGCGGGAGCTGGTCGGTGTCGGCGCGAGCGGTGACACGCTGGTCGACGAGCCGCCGGCCGAGGAGCCGCCTTCGCGCCGTGCCGGCCGTGCCGCGCGGCTCGGCAAGATGGCCGTGGCGATCACGACGTTCGGCGCGCTGCTGCACGTGTCCTCACTCGCGCTGCGCGCGCTGGCGACCAGCCGCGCGCCGTGGGGCAACATGTACGAGTTCGGCGCCACGCTGTGCCTGGTCGCCGTCCTCACGTGGCTCGTGGTGCTGCGCAAGTTCCCGGTCCGCCACCTCGGTGTGTGGGTGCTGCTGCCGGTCATCGCGCTGATGTTCCTCGGCGGCGTCGTCCTCTACACGACGGCCGCGCCCGTGCAGCCCGCGCTGCAGTCCTACTGGCTCGTGATCCACGTGTTCGCGATCGCGCTCGGCAGCGGCATGGTGCTCGTGCCCGGCGTGGTGAGCGTCCTGTACCTGCTGAAGGTGCGGAAGCCGGAGTGGGCCGGTCGGCTGCCGGCCGCCGACATGCTCGACCAGGTCGCCTACCGCACGACCGTGTTCGCGTTCCCCATCTACACGGCGGGGGTGATCTTCGGCGCGATCTGGGCCGAGCAGTCGTGGGGCCGGTTCTGGGGCTGGGACCCCAAGGAGACGGTCGCGTTCGTCGCCTGGGTCGTCTACGCGGCGTACCTGCACTCGCGGGCGACCGCGGGCTGGCGCGGCGGCCGGGCGGCGGCGATCAACATCGTCGGTTTCGCGGCCATGATCTTCAACCTGTTCTTCATCAACTTGGTCACGGCCGGGTTGCATTCGTACGCAGGCGTCTGATCAGCCTTTGTGGACAACCCGCGTCGTTATCAGTACTCTCCGCTGCGGGGTTCGCCATGATTCACCCATACGGGTGACCATAAAAGGCCAGGAGGGTGCTTTGACTTACGCAGGGGCCTACACCGGTAACGAACGAGTACCGGTAGACCGTCTGTTACGGCGCGAAGGACACCCCCTCGGGGTCCGCCGCGACGAGGCCACCGCCATCGCGGCGGCCGAGGCCGAAGAGGCCGCCACGTCCAGCCGCAAGTGGACCTTCGGTGTCGCGGCCGGCGCGCTCCTCATGGCGGGCACGTTCGCCGCGGGCGCACTGGGCATCACCGGTGGCGCGACGCCGGTCGCCAACACGGCTCCCGAGCACGCCCCCGCCGCGCCGGGGCACGGCCCGCAGGGCGGCGCGCCCGTCGTGGGAGCGCCCGCGCCGGGTCAGCAGCAAGATCCGCAGCAGCAGGAGACCAAGCCGGCCTCGGCCGGCCAGGACGCCACCGCGCCCGCGCCGCGCGACGGCTCGCAGGTCGGTAACCCCGGCGGCGGCTCCGGTCGCAGCGGCGGCGGCAACGGTGGCGGCGCCCCGGCGCCCGCGCCTGCTCCCGCGCCCCAGCCGGCCCCGCAGCAGCCCGCCCCGCAGCAGCCCGCGCCCCCGGCGCAGCAGCAGGGCCCGCTCGGACAGGTCGTCACGCCGATCGTCGACACGGTGGACGACGTGCTGTCGCCCGTCACCGACATCGTCGGCGGCCTGCTGTCGCCGCTGTCCGCGGGCCCCCAGGCGACCGCTCAGAGCAGTGCCCCGGCCGGTCCGGCACTGACCATGATCAACCCACTTGGTGACCTCCTCGGTGGCTGACGCCATCGGGAACTGACCGGCGGTTGCTGGTGCGAAGACCGGCGGGCCCCCGTGTCGACCGTTCCGCGCACCTGCGACTACCGTCGCGTGCGGAGGCGGTCCCGGTCAGTTCTTCAGGGAGGAACCCAGCGGTGAGTGCGCGCGAAGGCGAGCCGGAGGGGGTCGTTCCCCGCGCCGGTGTCGGTCACGAACCGGCGCCGCGGAGCGACTTCGCGTGGATGCCACCCGCGGAGTCCCCGACGCGGGACGACTCGGAAGCGGCCACCCACGACTTCGGTCCCCGGCCACTGGTGGCCCGCATGAGTGACGACGAGCGCACCGACTCGACGCCGTACCCGGACACCGCCAGCGGGCCGCACCGGGTGCCCTACGTCGACCAGACGCCGTCGGGCGCGCAGCCGGTCTATGTGGACCAGACGCCGTCTGGTTCGCAGCCGGTGCCGCAGCACTACGTGGACCAGACCCCGTCTGGTTCGCAGCCGGTGTCGCAGCAGCAGTACCCGCCGGCGGCCTACCAGCAGCAGTACCCGGTGCCCCCGCAACAGCGGCCGCAGCAACAGCAGCAGCCGGGGCCTGGTCAGGACCCGCGCCAGCTACACGCCGAGGAGCTGTCGTCGGCCAAGCTGATCAAGCAGACGAAGCGCAAGCCGCAGTCCGGCTGGCGCAAGGCCGTGTTCGTGGCCAGCGGTCACCTGATCAACGTGGGCGAGAGCCCGTCCGACCTGCACCGGCGTGAGCTGATCACGCGGGTCAACCAGCCCCTCCGCGGCTGCTACAAGATCGCGATGCTGAGTCTGAAGGGCGGCGTGGGCAAGACCACCACGACCACCACGCTCGGCTCCACGTTCTCTTCGCTGCGCGGCGACCGGGTCATCGCGGTGGACGCAAACCCCGACCGCGGCACCCTCAGTCAGAAGATCCCGCTGGAGACCACGGCGACGGTCCGGCACCTGCTGCGCGACGCCGACCGCATCCACCGGTACACCGACATCCGGGCATACACGTCGCAGGGCCCGAGCCGTCTCGAGGTCCTCGCGAGCGAGCAGGACCCGGCGGTCTCGGAGGCCTTCAGCGAGGACGACTACCGCCGCACGGTCACTCTGCTCGAGCACTTCTACAACATCGTCCTCACCGACTGCGGCACCGGCCTGATGCACTCGGCGATGAAGGGCGTGCTCGACATCGCCGACTCGCTGGTGGTCGTGTCGTCCGGCTCGGTCGATGGCGCGCGGTCCGCGTCGGCCACCCTGGACTGGCTGGACGTCCACGGCTATCGCGACCTGGTGTCCCGCTCGGTGGCGGTCATCAACTCGGTCCGCCCGCGCGCCGGCTCGGTCGACCTGGACAAGTTGGCGCAGCACTTCGGTGCCCGCTGCCGCTCGGTCGTCCGCATCCCGTTCGACCCGCATCTGGAAGAGGGCGCGGAGATCGAGCTGGACCGGCTGGGCGCCGAGACACGCCTCGCGCTGCTGGAGCTGGCGGCGACAGTGGCGGACGGCTTCCCGAGCGAGTTCTACTACATGCGTTGACAAACCTCGCGTGTCCAACACTCAGGACACGCGAGTCCAACGTTCGTGACAGGCGAGTTCGACATTCGCGAGCGTTCAGGCGGGCGGCTTGTCGTCCGGTGGGTTCTTCTTGTTGAGGCCCCGAAGGAACTCGGGGTCGTCGTCCGGCGCGACGGGCCTGGCGCGGGTGGGCCGGGTCGGCGGCCCACCGGGCCGGCTCACGCGTCGCTGGCTGACTGTGGTGGGGTTCGCCACGAAGGCCCGCCACAGCAGCACGGCGACGCAGACGGCGCCGATTGCGGCGAGCAAGTAGAGCATCTGCGACCTCCTGAGAGTGCTGCCACCGAGGTTAGCCCGTTTAGACCGATTTCGGGGCCGAGGGGGTCGATCCGGCGCTCAGCCGTGGCCGTTGGCCGCCGTGGCCTCGGTGGTGAGCTCCGCGAGCAGTGTCTTCACCTCGGACTCCCGGAACCGGCGGTGCCCGCCTGGAGTACGAATGGAGCCGATGCGCCCGGCGGTTGCCCACCGGGTGACGGTCTTGGGGTCGACGCGGAACAGTGCCGCGACCTCGCCCGGGGTCAGTAGCCGCTCGCCGACATGTGCCGTTGTCACGTGTCCTCCTCAGGTTGTCTGAACTGGACACGCCAATCGTTGCATCTCGACCATCGAGTACTCGAACGGTTGTCTTATGGTAAAGAGGTAGTAAGGGACAAAACGGCCGGTTCGGACACCCGGCGCGGCGCGCTAGAGTGCCGCCGTGGACGCCGTAGACCGCCGGATCATCGCTGCCCTTCGTGAGCACGGCCGCGCGACCTACGCCGAGCTCGGACGCCAGGTCGGCCTGTCCGCCTCCGCCGTGCACGAGCGCGTCGGCAAGCTCGAGACCAGCGGCGTCATCACCGGCTACCACGCGGTCGTGAACCCCACGGCCGTCGGTCTCGGCGTCACGTCGCTGATCGGCATCTACTCCACCGACACCGCGGACGACGAGGATGTCGCCAGCGCTCTCGCCCTCCTCGAGGAGGTCGAGTCCTGCTACCGCGTGGCCGGTGACGAGTCCTTCATCGTCAAGGTACGCGTCGCCACTGTCGACGACCTCGAACACACACTCGGGCGCCTGCGCCGCATCGACGGCGTCGCCCGCACCCGCACCACGCTCGTCCTGTCCACCCGTTTCGAGAGCCGGCCGAACACGTCGGAGGTGGCGGCTGGTGGCGAGTAGCGTCTCACCCGTGGCGGAGCGCACCTTGGCACGTGACCTGTTGCTGTACACCCTGGCCAGGCTCGCCCTGGTCGGCGTGGTCACCGCGGTGCTGCTCCTGTTCGACGTGCCGCTGCTGGTGTCGCTCGCGATCGCCGTCGTGGTGGGTTTCCCGTTGGGGCTGCTGGTCTTCCGCGGCCTCAACAACCGGGTCACCGCCGGGCTCGCGGCCCGCGGCGCCGACCGGATGGCCGCCCGCGACCGCCTGCGCGCCGAGCTGCGCGGCGACGACCCCGTCGAGGGCTGACCGGTGGCCGCGGTCGACCGTTGCAGCGAGAAGACCCGCGACTGGGTGTGCGAGGCGGTCCGCATCATCGAGGCGGACGCCAACCGCAGCGCCGACACGCACCTGCTGCCGTTTCCGCTGCCGCCGGAGTGGGATGTCCAGCTCTACCTCAAGGACGAGTCGACGCACCCGACCGGTTCCCTGAAGCACCGGCTCGCGCGATCGCTCTTCCTGTACGCGCTGTGCAACGGCTGGATCGTCGAGGGCACGCCGGTCATCGAGGCGTCGTCCGGTTCGACGGCCGTGTCGGAGGCGTACTTCGCGCGGATGCTCGGGCTGTCGTTCATCGCGGTCATGCCGCGCACGACCAGTGCCGGCAAGGTGGAGCTGATCGAGCGGCAGGGCGGCCGGTGTCACTTCATCGACGAGCCGAGCCAGCTTTACGCGGAGTCCCACCGGCTCGCCGCCGAGCTTGGCGGACACTTCATGGACCAGTTCACGCACGCCGAGCGGGCGACCGACTGGCGCGGCAACAACAACATCGCGGAGTCGATCTTCGAGCAGATGGCGCTCGAGCCGCATCCGGTGCCGGAGTGGGTGGTCGTCGGCGCCGGCACCGGCGGCACGAGCGCCACCATCGGCCGGTTCATCCGCTACCGGCGGCTGCGCACCAGGCTCGCCGTCGTCGACCCGGAGCACTCGGTGTTCTTCACCGCGTGGCGCGACACCCTGCCGGCGCTGACCGCCTGTCGCGGCTCCCGCATCGAGGGCATCGGTCGCCCGCGCGTCGAGCCTTCCTTTGTGGGACAGGTGATCGACCGGATGGTGAAGGTGCCGGACGCGGCGTCGCTGGCCACGATCCGTGCGGTGGAACCGATCCTGGGGCGGCGCGTCGGTGGCTCCACGGGCACCAACCTGTGGGGCGTGTTCCAGATCGTCGCGGAGATGAAGGCGGCGGGCCGGGCGGGCAGCGTGGTGACCCTGCTGTGCGACGGCGGCGAACGCTACGCGAACACCTACTACGACGACGAGTGGGTCGCGTCGCAGGACCTGAACCTGGCCCCACACAGGGAGATCGTCGAACGGTTCCTGTCGACGGGCGAATGGCCGTCAGCCAAGGGCTAGGGCCACGCCCGTCAGCACGGCCCACGCGAGCATCGCCAGCGACGTGTCGCGCAGTACCGGGATCAGCGCCAGCCCGTCACGCCCCCGCGCGACG
>Ga0193717_1000253_pt1 | contig 40797 bp, 28 predicted proteins | sample U2c2metaG_FD_145900 | JGI IMG/M metagenome (GOLD analysis project Ga0193717, IMG submission 145900) | Soil microbial communities from a riparian zone of the East river system, Colorado, United States - U2c2 | ecosystem: Environmental > Terrestrial > Soil > Riparian zone | place: USA: East River... | reverse complement strand
AACCCGTTGCCACGTCACCGAACCGGACGCGGCGGCAGTGATGTCCCTCGTAGGTGAAGTAGTTGCGCCCGTGGTACTCGTTGACCACCGGGGCGCCGTCGGCGAGCGCCTCCTCGACGTCGAACACCGGCGGCAACTCCTCGTAGGTCACCGTGATCGCCGCGGCGCCCGCGTACGCCGCGGCCTCCGACTCGGCCACCACCGCGCAGATCGGCTCGCCGACGTAGCGCACCTTGCCCTCGGCGAGGATCGGCTCGTCGTCCGGCGTGACCCCGATCAGCTTCAGCGGGGTGTAGAGGTTGTTCGGGATGTCCTTGTGGGTCAACACCTTCACGACACCCGGCACGGCGAACGCGCTGGCGACGTCCACCGACTTCAGCCACGCGTGGTGGCGCGTCGACCGGCGCATCTTCAGGTGCAGCAACCCGCTCGGCCGCACGTCCTCGAAGAACTCGGTGCGGCCGGTCACGTGTCCACGGGCGTCGGACCGCTGCACGACCGACCCGATCACGGTGAAGTCGCTCTCGCGTTCGGCAGCGAAGTAGCTGCCGTCGATGGGGCTGCGCCGGTAGGTCACGACGGCCTCCCGTCCCGCACCGCGCGACGCCGCGAGGCGTCCAGGACGGCCGTGACGATCGGCTCGTAACCCGTGCAGCGGCAGACGTTGCCGGAGATGGCCTCGACGACCTCGGCGCGGGTCGGCGTCGGTTTCTCGGCCAGCAACGCCTCCGCCGTCATGATCATCCCCGACGTGCAGAACCCGCACTGCGTCGCGAAGTCGTCGAGGAACGCGTTCTGCACGTCGTCCAGCTCGCCGTCGACGGCGACGCCCTCGAGCGTGCGCACCGTCGCGCCCTCGACGGTCTCAACCGCGACGAGGCAGGCCGGCACCGGCCGGTCGTCCACCAGGACCGTGCACGATCCGCACGCGCCCTGGGCGCAGCCGCGCTTGGCCGCCGTGAGGCCGAGCAGGTCGCGCAGCACGGTCAGCAGCGACATGCCGGGGTGGACGATGAACTCCTGCTCGCGGCCGTTGACGGCCAGGGACACGATCCGGGACACCATGTGTGCGCCTTTCAGTGTGTTCGCCTCACTGTTCGCTGAGCAGGGCCCTACGGACGTGGACGGGAAGCACGCGGGCGCGGTACCACGCCGACGCGTAGGCGTCGTCGAACGGCTCGGTGCCCTCGCTCGCCGCATGCGCCGCCGCCTCGACCGACGGGCCGTCCAGCGGCGCCCCGACCAGCGCGCGTTCCGCGGCGAGTGCCCGCACGGGTCGCGGCGCGACGCCGCCGAGCGCGATGCGGGCGGTGCGCACCAGTCCGTCGGTGACGGTCAGCGCGGCGGCTACCGTCACGATGGACGCGGAGTTGTGCTTGCGCCGCATGGCTTTCCGGTAGCGCCACAGGCCGGCCGGGAGCGCGAAGCGGAGATCGGTGACGACCTCGGTCGGTTCGACGGGCGTCCCGACCGGGACCTCGCGGGTACCGTCCGCGCTCACCACCTCGACCCGCGCGTCGAGCGCCAGCAGCGCCACCGCCAGGTCGCCGTAGGGCTGGGCGACGAACAGGTTCCCGCCCACCGTGGCGAGGTTGCGCACCGGTGGCGAGGCGATCGACCGGACCACCGGGTGCAGGAACAGCAGGCGGTCGTCGGCGCCGAGTGCGCCGAGGGTGGTGGCCGCGCCCACCGACACCGAGCCGCCGTTCACGGTGATGCCGGCGAGCCCGGCGCGGTGCAGGCAGATGAGCCTGCTGACCGGCACGGCCCCGGTGTTCACCTTCGGCATCACCACGGTGCCGCCGCCGAGCAGCCATCCCCCGTCCCGCAGCAAGCCCGCCGCCTCGGCCGCCGAGGACGGCATGAGGACGTTCGACAGCATTAGCGCTCCAATCCAAACATCGTGTCTCATTCAAAGAGGGTGATTCAAAACGGGTGGGTGGCTGGGGTGTTGAGGTGGTTGCGTGTCCGGCCGCTCGGGCAGACCGCCGTGCAGCGAGGGCACTGGTCATGGGTCAGTGGCTGGGTCGTGCAGGTCGCCTGCGCCTCCGGCCACTCGGGCAGGCCTCCGGCCCACCCTCGCTAGGCCGGAACATGACCAGCACCCTCGCTAGACGCACGGCGGCCTACCCTCCCGGTCGGAGTTGTGAATAACCCTCAACGATTATCGATAATTGATAACCTGACGGAGACGGTACGTTTGCCGTCCCGAGACCGTCAAGCCCCCGAGGAGCCGATGACCGAGACAAGGCTGCCCCGGCTCACGTTGAGCCGGCAGATCCGGGACGCGCTCGTCCGGCGCATTGTCTCCGGCGAGCTGACGCCGGGCGAACGCCTGGTCGAGACCCGGATCGCGGAGGAGTACGGCACGAGTCAGGCGCCCGTCCGGGAGGCGCTGCGCGAGCTGGAGACGATCGGTCTGGTCGAGACCAGGCCACGCCGGGGCACGTTCGTCCGGCACTTCATCCAGCAGACGCTGCGCGAGAGCTATGTTGTCCGCGCCGCGCTGGAAGAGGCCGCGACCCGGCTCGCGCTACCGGCCGGCACCCTCCCCTTCGACGCGCTGCGCGCCGACGTCGCGGCCATGCGGGACGCCGCCGCGCGGGGCGACCTTCAGGCGATCGGCGCGGCCAGCGTGTCCTTCCACCGGCACGTCATCGTGGCCGCGCGGAACGAGCTGCTCGAGAACGCGTGGGAGGCGCTGCAGATCGAGGCCCGCACGGCCGTCACGCTGCTCGCCGTGGAACCCCCGCTCGACGACGTCGCCGACGAGCACCAGCAACTGCTCGACGCACTCGCCACCGGCGACCTGGACGCGGCGTGCCAGCTAACCCGCGACCACCAGTGGCACTACGCCGACCTCCCGCACGACGCGCACGGCCGAGCCCGCTGAGGTTAGGCGACGGGGCTGAGCAGCTCCTTCAGCGGCACCGACTCGTCCCGCAGCGCGTCGGCGGTCACCTCGTGCGGCTTGTGCAGCACTCGTCGCACGGCCAGCACGTCGCCGGGGCGGTTGAGCGCGATCACCGCGTCGATCCGGCCGTCGGTCAACGAGAACGCGGCGAACCGCTGCTCCTCGACCGAACCGCGGACGACGAGGTCGTCGAGGTCACGCGCGCGGCCGACCGACTGGAGCTTGTGGTCGTAGTGGTCGGACCAGAACCAGTGCGCGTCGGTGTGCGGCACGGCCTCGCCCGTCAGGTTGGCGGCCACCGTGGTGCCCTGCCGCAACGCGTTGTCGTGGTGCTCGACGCGCACGCGCGTGCCGTGGTGCACCTGCGCGGCGACGTCGCCAAGGGCGTACACGTCCGGCGCGGAGGTCCGGCCGTACTCGTCGACCAGGATGCCGTCGCCGGTGTCGATCCCCGCCGCCTCGGCCACCTCGACGTTGGGCCGCGCCCCGACCCCGACCAGCAACAGGTCGCACTCGACGGTGTGCCCCAGGTTGGACGTGAGCACGAGCCCGCCCGAGGTGCGCGTCATCGACTCGACGTACTCCCCCGCCCGGATCTCGACGCCGCGTCCTCGGTGGATGTCCAGCAGCACGCCGCCGATCCGCGCGCCGAGCGCCCTGGCCAGCGGCGTCCGCTCCGGCTCGAAGATCGTCACCTGCTTGCCGAGTGCGGTGGCCGACGCCGCGACCTCGCAGCCGATGAACCCGGCGCCGAGGATCACCACGCGCTGCGCGTCAGCCAGCTCGGCACGCAGCCGGCGGGCATCGGCGGCCGTGCGCAGGTGGTGGATCCGCTCACCGTCGAACCCGGGCAGCCTGCGCGGCCGCAGCCCGGTGGCCAGCACCAACGCGTCGTAGCCGAGGTCGTCACCGTCCGCGAGCCGCACCGTGCGACCGCCGAGGTCCAGCGCGGTCACCCGAGTGCCGAGCCGCAGCTCGACGTCGTTGTCGGCGTACCACGACGGGGCGCGGACCGGAACGACCTCCTTGCCGCCAAGGAACTCCTTGGACAGCGGCGGCCGGTGGTAAGGCGCCTCGGCCTCATCGGCGACGAGCACCACCTCGCCGTCGAACCCCCGCTTCCGCAGGGCCGCGGCGGTGGCCGCCGAAGCGACCCCGCCGCCCACGAGCACATATCGCACGAGACATCCACCTCGATCACGCCGTCGGTGCCTGGCGCAGGTGATCGCGCCGCCGTCTCACCTTGCCACGGCTCGTCGAGGACGCCGCGGTCCCTCCACCATTCTCGCCGAACACCCGCGCGCGCAGCTCTTCCCGTGCCGTGATCCGTGATCACGAGCGCAGTGTCGCGGTGTGGCTTCGGCCGTAGGTGTGCTCGGTGTCCACCCTCAGCAGGGTGCCGCCCGGTACTCGGCTCACGTGGACGCTCTCGTCGGCCGAGGTGGGCCGGTACGTGCCGCGCAGCAGTACCGACACCCGCGCTCGGGCCATGCTCGGGTCGGCGACCGCCACCGTGACCGTGTGGCCCGACTGTCGCATGAGGACGGACGCGGGACCGTCGACGGTGAGGTGGCCGGCGCGGTGCCAGCCGTCGGCGAAGACGTTCGTCGCCGTCAGGCCGAGGCGGGTGTGCTGGATCGCCTGCACGGCAGGGGTGTTCGCCAGCACGGTCAGCGGTCCGTCGGCATACCGGCGCAGCCGTGCGTCGTCGGCGTTCGGGACCAGTGCGTACGCGCACGTCGGGTGGCTGACCGACGCGCTGAAGACCTTCTTCGTCACCATCGTGTCCGGGTTCGACGCGCGGACCACGCGCCTGCTGCGGGTAACGTCCTCGAGCGACACAGTCACGTTCTGGCGGTCCAGGAACACATAGCCGACCGACGTGCCCTCATCGAGGTTCGCGTAGCGCAGCCAGCGCAGGCACGTGGCTCCGGCGCCCGGCCGGGCGGCACTCGTGAGCACGACCTCGTCGGACGGTGCGGCGATGCGGCTGTCGACCGTGGTGACGACGGCCCGCCCGGCCGGGTCGGCGACGCCGGCCGCCAGCACGACGATCTCGTCGTCGAGCATGAACCATGACTTTGTCGACCGGGCGTTGCGGTACACCACGAAGTCGTCCGGCAGGATGTCCTTGTCCACGTACGGCACGTCGTCGGACTGGATCATGCCCGCCGCGCCGTACGCGCCCAGTGTGGCGCCGCCGGAGAAACCGTTGGTGCCGCGCGGGAAATAGACGTACTTGTTCTGCGACTCGGACGACGACGTGAAACCGAGCGGGTGGCCGGGGTTCTCGTACCAGAACCGCCCGTACAGCTCCGGCACCGTCCGCCGCTCCTCGACCGGCGCGGTGACGCCGGCCAGCCGGTACGGCGACACGGTCGTGTAGTAGTCGACGCCGAACGCCTTCGTCTGGTCCTGCCCGGACAGGTACAGGTGGTACGCGCCGTCGCCATGGAACCACGGCATCAGGTTCTCGCCGTTCATGTACTCGTACCTGCTGATCCGGTCGGAGCTGCGGGCCAGCGCGAACGCGTAGCCGGGCCGCCGGTGCACGGACCGGTCCATGGCGTTGAACGCGACCGACCGTGCGGCGGGGTTGAGGTCGCCCGCCGGCACCGTGTCGTCCGCCAGGATGTCCGCGTAGCGCGACACGCTGACCGGCGACACGAACCCCGCCGGGTCGAGCGCCTCCCGCGACGCCGACCGCAGGTGCTTCACATATCCCTTCAACGCCAACGCATCCGGCCCCGACACGTAGTCCGCGAGGTCCACGATCGCCTCCACCACCACGGCGACGTCGGAGTAGCCGGTGTTGGTCCGCGACACCGCCCGCCCCTTCACGACCTCCATCATCCAGCCCTCGAAGATCAGCGGCGCGAACCCGTTCACCACCCAGCCGCGCACCACGTCGACCAGCTCGGCGCCGCCCGCGTACGGCGTGCCGTCGAGGATCTTGACCGCCTGCACCACCCTCGTCAGCAGCGCCTTGCCGTAGGAACCGGTGTAGGCGACCGAGTGGTGCTGGATGAACGATCCGTCGGCGTAGTAGCCGTCGGTCACGCCGTGGCTGAGGCGGTACGGGTCGACCGTGGCGAACACCGTGCCCTGGTCGGCCACCGCCTTGGCGACGCGGGCGTCGTCGGCGAGCAGCGCGCCCTGCAGGATCCGGTTCGTGGTGATGTCGGCCAGGTTCGCGCCCGTGTGGAACCGGGAGTCGAGGTCGACGTCGCCGTCCTTGCCGCTGCGCAGGTAGGCGTCCATCGACGCGATATAGGTACGAGCCAGGTCCGGCTCCGGCAACAGCGCGAGCGTCCTGGTCACACTCGTGGAGATGCCGATCTCCCAGTTGAACCAGTTGCCGTAGTACCCGGCGGCCTGGTCGCCGTAGTAGTGCTCGTGCAGCCACGCCAGCCCGTCGAGCACCTGTCGCTGCACGGCAGCGTCGTCGACCAGCGCGCCGCCCGGCGTGCGGGTGGCCAGCGCGATCTCGTACAGGTTCTGGAAGGACTTGTTCAGGTTCGCGTCGTTCGTGCCGAGCGGGACGCCGGCGAACAGCTCCCCGTCGCCCGCCGCCGCCAGGTCGGCCAGCCACTTCCGCGCGGTCCGCTCGACCGCGGCCAGCTTGCCGGCGACCTCGGGACGCGCGTTCGACTCCGGCGTGCCGACGAAGATCGCCACCGCGTTGGCCAGCAGCCGAGAGTCGCCGGGCTGCGCGAGCGCGAGTGCCGGCCGGGCCATGGCCAGCAGTCCCGCGGCGGGTACCAGGGCCAACACGCGACGACGGGAAACCTTCGGCATGACACTCCTCGCACCCGGGGGATCCAGAGGATTGAACCAGTCGTGCATCGCTCACCGAAAGGGCCGGCCGCGCGAAAACCGGTAACAGTCCATAGTGGTTGCGCGCGCTACCGGCCCGACGTACAGTCCCCGCTGTAAACGTTCTTGTAAACGTTTACAGACCCTTCCACCGACGTGAGGGAACCCATGCCCGAGGCGAAGAAGTCGACGCTCGTGCTCGTCGCCGAACGGGCTGGGGTGTCGATCGCGTCCGTGTCGCGAGTCCTCAATGGACTGCCCGCGTCGCAGCGGGTCACCGAGCGGGTGCGGGCCGCTGCCGACGAGCTCGGCTACGTGCCGGACGCGACGGCCCGCTCGCTGAAGGTCGGCAAGACCGAACAGATCGCGCTCGCGGTCGCCGACGTCGGGAACCCGGTCTACGTGAGCATGATGCGGGAGATCTCCCGGGTCGTGACCAGGGCCGGCTACCGGCTCGTGCTCTCCTCGACCGGCTCCGACCCGCGCGACCAGATCGACCTGCTCGTCAGCCTCAACCGGGGCTTCGCCGACGGACTCATCCTGAGCCCGCTGCGGGTGCCGGCGGAGCTCGGCGCCCAGCTACGTGCCAGCCGCCTCCCCATCGTGATCATCGGGTCGCTGCCGCCAGGTGTCGAGCTGGACAACGTGCGTGCCGACTCGGTCGCGGGCATGGCGCTCGCCGTCGACCACCTCGCCGGGCTCGGCCGCGAGCGCGTCGCGTTCGTCAACGGTCCGGTCGACACGGTTCCCGGCGCCGCGCGGCTGAACGGCTATCTCACGGCGATGACCGCACGCGAGCTGCACCTGAACGCGGATGCCCAGGTCAGCGCCAAGGACTTCACGTACAAGGCGGGTCTCAAGGCGGCGGCGCGGCTGCTGGAGCAGTCCACTCCGGACGCGATCGTGTGCGCCAACGACCTGCTCGCGATCGCGGCCATGAAGGTGGCGGCCGGGCGTGGGCTGCGGGTGCCCGACGACGTCGCGATCGTCGGTATGGACGACACCGACCTCGCCGACCTCGCGAACCCCGCGCTCACCAGCGTCGACCTCGGCGCGACGCAACGTGCGAAGGCGGCCGCGAAGCTGCTGCTGCGCCGCCTCGACAAGCCGCAGGCGCCGGTCCGGCAGGTCGTCATCGAGCCGACGCTGACGGTCCGTGCCTCGACGGTCCCCGGAGCGACCCCGTGACGGCGCTCGCGGCCCCGCGCCGCAGGCGGCGGCGCGGCTTCGGCGACGGGCGCGACGCCTGGCTGCTCGTGCTGCCGGCGCTGATCCCGGTGGTGCTCGTCAGTGTGTACCCACTGCTGCAGGGCATCCTGCTCGGGTTCACCGACGCGAAGGCCGGCCTTAACCAGCCGACGAACTACAACGGGATCGACAACTACGCCCGGCTGCTCGACAACGAGCTGTTCTGGAAGTCCTTCCGCATCGGGCTGATCTGGGCGTTCGGCGTGACGATCCTGCAGTTCCTCGCCTCGCTCGGGCTCGCGCTGCTGCTCAACCTCAACCTGCGGCTGCGCTGGCTGGCCCGCACGCTCGCGCTCGTGCCGTGGGCGATGCCGCCCGTGATCATCGCGATCATGTGGAAGATGATGTTGAACCCGACGTACGGGCCCATCAACGAGATGATGCGGTCCGTCGGGCTCCCCGGTGACATCAACTGGCTCGGCGACTTCTCGACCGCCCTGCCCGCGGTGATCGTCGTCGGTGTGTGGGCCGGCATGCCGCAGACGACGATCACCCTGCTCGCCGGGCTGCAGAGCGTGTCGCCCGACCTGCACGAGGCCGCCGCGATCGACGGCGCCGGCGTCTGGCAGCGGTTCTGGCACGTCACGCTGCCGGCGCTGCGTCCGGTGATCGTCGCCATCACCTCGCTCGACCTGATCTGGAACTTCAACTCGTTCGCGCTGGTCTTCGTGCTCACCGCGGGCGGCCCCGGCGGGCAGACGATGCTGCCGATGCTGTTCGCCTACAACGAGGCGTTCCGGTACGGCAACTTCGGGTACGCGGCCGCGCTCGGCAACGTCATGGTCGTCGTCATCGCCGCGTTCCTGTTCTTCTACCTGCGGGGCCAGGCAAGGAGCCGACACCAATGACGATGCTGTCCCGGACTCCGGTCCGCGCGCCCGTGAACCGTGCCCGCGGCTACTCCCGGCCGCTGCAGTACCTCGCGCTCGCGGGCTACGTCGTGTTCCTCGGCTTCCCGCTGCTGTTCCTGCTCGCGACGTCGGTCAAGACGCCGCAGGAGCTGCAGTCGGGGGACTCGTCGCTGCTCCCCCGGTCGTTCAACCTCAACAACTTCGGCGACGCCATCCAGAAGGCGAACCTCGTGCAGGCGGCCGGGAACAGCCTCTACGTCGCGGTGTTGACGACCGTGATCGTCACGGTGATCTCGCTGCCCGCCGCGTACGCGCTGTCCCGGTTCCGCACGAAGCTGCGTGGCGTCGCGACCGGGTGGATCCTGCTGAGCCAGGTGTTCCCGTTCATCCTCATCGTGATCCCGGTCTTCCTGGTGCTCAAGCAGGTCGGGCTCGTCAACCACCCGCTCGGCCTCGTCCTCGTCTACACGGTCTGGTGTCTGCCGTTCGCGCTGTGGATGCTGCGCGGCTACGTCACGGCCGTGCCCGTCGAACTCGAGGAGGCCGGCGCGATGGACGGCGCGTCGCGGCTGCGGGTGCTCTGGTCGATCGTGCTGCCGCTGTTGGCGCCGGGCCTGGTTGCCACGAGCCTGTTCACGTTCATCTCGTCGTGGAACGAGTTCTTCTTCGCGCTGGTGCTCATCCAGGACCCGCACCTGCAGACCCTGCCGCTGACCCTCGCCCGGTTCGTCGGCGCGGAGGGCCAGGTCCAGCTCGGGCAGCTCGCCGCGGCGTCGCTGCTGGCGACCATCCCGAGCCTCGTGTTCTTCCTTCTCATCCAACGCCGCCTCACCTCAGGACTGATGAGCGGTGCGGTGAAGGGCTGACGTGCCTATACAACAAGGAGACAAGCCATGAAGCGAAAGGCGTTGCTCGCCGCGGCCGCCGTCGTCCTGCTGGCGGGCGGGTGTGCCCTCGGCGGCGGGGAGTCGACGGAGGAGGGTTCCCCGGAGGGCCCCGTCACGCTGACGTTCCAGAGCCTCGCGTACCAGGACTCCACGGTGACGGCGACGAAGGAGATCGTCGACGCGTGGAACGCGAAGAACCCGGACATCAAGATCAACCTGCGGCAGGGCACGTGGGACAACGTGCACGACCAGCTCGTCACGCAGTTCCAGGGTGGTACCGCGCCGGACATCATCCACGACGAGTCCAGCGACATCATGGGCTTCGCCAGCCAGGGCTACCTCGCCGACATCGGCAAGTACCTGAGTGACGGCACGAAGAAGGCCGTCAGCGACGATGTCTGGCAGACCGTCACGACCGCGGCCGGCAAGATCGTCGCCGCGCCGACGCTCCTGCAGACCTACGTGGTGTTCGCCAACACCGACGCGTTCGCGGCCGCGGGTGTCGACCTGCCGAAGGGTGACCAGCTCAGTTGGGACGACCTGCGGTCGGCGGCCAAGAAGCTCGCCACGGGCGGGAAGTTCGGCGTCGGCTGGGGTCTCAAGCAGCCGACGGCGGCCGTGATGAACACCGCGCTCGGCTTCGACGGCACGTTCTTCGACGTGTCCGACAGCGAAGAGGACGCCGGCAAGGCCACGATCGACGTTGGCGACGGCGAGGTCGCGGTGCCGGAGCGGATCCACGCGATGGCCTACGACGACAAGTCGCTCGACCCGGTGTCGATCACACAGTCGGGCACCGAGGTGCTGCCGGGCTTCCTGTCCGGCAAGTACGCGATGTATGTCGGCGGCAACTTCCTCGCCCAGCAGATCACCGAGTCCGCGCCGGCCGGTTTCACGTGGACGGTGCTGCCGCCGCTCGCCGGCTCGGCCGGCCCGACGCAGGCCGCGAACCCACAGACCATGTCGGTCTCGGCGCAGAGCAAGGCGCCGCAGCAGGCGGCGAAGTTCATCGACTACTGGATGTCGGCCGACAACCAGGCGAAGCTCGCGCAGGGCGACTGGCTGATCCCGTCGTCCGGGCCGGCCCGCGACAAGGTGGCCGAGCAGACCGCCGACACGCCGGTGTGGGAGCCGATGCTGAAGACCGGCGTCGACCTCAAGGGCGCGCCGTTCCAGAAGGCCGCCAACTATCCACAGTGGAAGGATCAGTACGCCACCCCGGCGCTGCAGCAGTACTTCGCGAACTCGATCAGTCTCGACGATCTGAAGAAGCAGCTCACCGACGGCTGGGCAGCGATCGGTTGATGAAGGAGCAACGCATGGATGTGCTCGAGGACAAGGCGACGGGTGCGCTCGCCGGCGCCGCGGTGGCCGACGCGCTCGGCGGCGCGGCGGAGGGGAACACACCCGAGGCCATCCGCGAGCGGTACGACGGGTTCATCGAAGGGATCGTGCCGCCGTTCCTCGAGGACTGGCGGCACGCCCGGCCGATCGCGCCGTACCACAAGGGCGACGGGCACATCACCGACGACACCCTGATGACCACGGCGCTCGTCGAGGTCTACGACACGGTCCGCGACCACCTTGACGCGTACGCGGTCGCCGAGCACCTCGTGCCGCTGCTGATCGGCGAGCGCCGCTGGATCCCCGAGCTGGAGACGGAGGCGATCCTGCTGCAACGCCTGTTCCTGGCGGAGAAGTGGCTCGTGGCGCGGCTGCACTACGGGCACATCGACCCGCGAGAGGCCGGGGTCGGGAACATCGTCAACTGCGGCGCGGCGATGTACGCGGCGCCCATCGGGATCGCGAACGCCGGTTCGGCGCCGGGTGCGTACGCGGAGGCCATCGATGTCGCGGGGGCGCACCAGTCGAGCTACGGGCGGGAGGCGGCCGGGGTCTACGCGGCGTGTGTCGCGGAGGCCATGCGGCCGGGCGCCTCGGTGTCGTCGGTCGTCGAGGTCGCGCTGTCGCTCGCGAAGGACGGCACCCGCGACGCGATCGAGGCGGTGACGACCGCGGCGTCGGGCCTCAGTGACTGGCGTTCGTCGATCGGCGCGATCCGGGACGCGGTCGTGCCGTTCGACACGGTCGGCCCGAACTACCGGGCGCCGGCCAGGGACGCCCGGATTCCCAGTCGCACCAAGGCGATCGAGGAGCTGCCGGTGGCACTCGGCATGCTGGTCATGGCGGGCGGCGACTACCGCGAGACGGTGCTCGGCGCGGTCAACTACGGCCGCGACTCGGACTCGATCGCGGTGATGGGCGGCTCGATCGCGGGCGCGCTCGGCGGCCGCGCGGTGGTGCCGGACGAGTGGGTCACGGAGATCAGCACGGCCAGCCGGACGGACGTCACCGCGACGGGCCCGACGATGGCGGCGGTGGCGAAGACGATCTGGGCGAAGGACCGGGAGCGCTTCGACCGGCGCGCGGAACTGTTCGGTTCGAGCGAGGAAGCCGCGTAGGGATGCTGCGGTTGAGCTGGACCCAGCCGGAGGACCTTGCGCCGCACGGCATCCAGGCCGCCCGCCTGGACGGCATCGACGTCGACGACCTCGCCCGCGAGTGGGTCGCCGCCGGTGGCTCACTCGCGGCCCCGGTGTCGGGCGCGACCCCGGACCCCGCGCCCGCGACACTGCGGGCGCTCGGCCGCGAGATCCTGACGAGGTTGGACGAGCGGGTGGCACCGGAGTCGTTGCGCCGCAAGGAACCAGACGACCTGGCCGCGATACTGGCACTCGCCGGGGCCGTGCCGGCGAGTCCGGTGCGGGCGAGTCCGGTGCCGGCGAGTCCGGTGCCGGCGAGTCCGGTGCCGGCGAGTCCGGTGCCGGCGAGTCCGGTGCCGGCGAGTCCGGTGCCGGCCGACCTGTTCAACCGGGTGCACGGCGCGTGGCTCGGGCGGGCGGCCGGGTGCCTGCTCGGCAAGCCGGTCGAGAAGATCCCGCGCGCGGGCATCCGGGCGATCGCCGAGGCCACCGGGAACTGGCCGATCGCCGGGTACTTCACCGAGGTGGGCCTGCCGCCCGAGTTGGCGCGGCGCTACCCGTGGAACCGGCGCAGCCGCACCACGAGCCTGGTCGAGAACATCGACGGGATGCCGGAGGACGACGACCTCAACTTCCCGCTCATCGCGCTCGATCTGGTGGAGCGACACGGCGACGGGTTCACCACGTTCGATGTCGCGCGGTCGTGGCTCGCCTACCTGCCCGGCGGACGGGTGTTCACGGCGGAGCGGATCGCCTACCGCAACCTCCTCGACGGGTACGAGCCCGAGGTCGCCGGCGCGGTCGGAAACCCGTTCCGGGACTGGATCGGCGCGCAGATCCGCACCGACGTCTACGGCTGGACGCACCCCGGCGACCCACTGACCGCCGCCCGGCTCGCATGGACCGACGCGCGGCTCACCCACGGCCGCAACGGCCTGTACGGCGCGATGTTCGCGGCCGCCGCGTGTTCGGCCGCCGTGGTGGCGACCGACGTGCGGGCCGTGCTCGACGCAGGGTTGTCGGTCGTGCCGCCGGAGTCCCGCTTCGCCGCGGCGATCGCACTCGGCGCGGAGCTGGGCGGTCTGTCCACAGAGGACGCTCTCGATGTCATCCACGAACGCTACGGCCACCTGCACTGGGTGCACGTGCTGAACAACGCCGCCGTGCTCGCGTACGCGCTCGTCCGGGGCGACGGCGACTACGCGAGCACGATCACCACGGCCGTCACCGGCGGCTGGGACACCGACTCGGTCGGCGCGACCGCGGGTTCGCTCGCCGGCGCGTTGACCGGCGCGCCGGCCCTTCCGAGCGAGTGGATCGCCCCGCTCCGCAACCGGCTCGCGTCCAGCGTGCCGGGGTTCGACGGCATCGGGTTCGACACGCTCGCGGCGAGAACGGTGGCACTATGACAGTCGTGATAGGTCGCGCCATCCCGACCCGTGAGGAGATCGACGATTTCCACCGACCCTGACGAGGCGAACACCAACAACCTCGACCCGCTGGTGCCGAGGCCGATCGACCTGCCGACCACGCTGCCGGCTGACCCGGCCACCGGCGACATCGCCAAGATGTTCGCCGCGCCGGACGACCCGGTGGACTGGCCCGCGTGGCGCGCCGCCCTGCACGCCTGGCGGGACGAGGCACGCGCTCGACTCGACTACGACGGCTCGCTCTACGACCGGATCACGTGGCCGTCCCACTGTTACAGTGTCGCGTTGGTCTGGCTGTGGGACGAGCGGTTGTACGACCGTGCCACGCACCGGTTCGACGTCGAGTCCTTTGTGGAGCGAACGGCCGACCACGGCGGGTTCGACGGCGTCGTGCTGTGGCACGCGTACCCGGTGATCGGCATCGACGACCGCAACCAGTTCGACTTCTACCGCGACGTGCCCGGCCTCCGCGAGGTCGTCGCGGAGTTCCAGTCGCGCGGCGTCCGCGTGTTCCTCGACTACAACCCCTGGGACACCGGCACTCGCCGCGCGGAGCACGACGACGCGACGGAGTTGGCGAAGCTGGCCAAGGAACTCGGCGCCGACGGCCTGTTCCTCGACACGATGAAGGAAGGCGACGCGGCACTCGTGTCGGCGCTGCTCGAGGCGGGCCAGGTGCTCGAAGGCGAGTCCCGCGTGCCGAACCAGCGCATCGAGGACCACCAACTGAGCTGGGCGCAGTGGTTCGCCGACAGTGCCGCGCCCGGGGTGATGCGGGCCCGCTGGTACGAGCGCCGCCACCTGACGCACTCGACACGGCGCTGGAACCGTGACCACAGCGCCGAACTGCAGTCGGCGTTCATGAACGGCGCCGGGATGTTGGTGTGGGACACGGTGTTCGGCGTCTGGGTCGGCTGGTCCGAGCGCGACAAGGCGACGCTGCGACGGATGTCGCGTGTGCAGCGGGCCTGCACGGACCTGTTTACCCACGGCGAGTGGGAGCCGCTCGTCGACGGTGGCGCGGGGGTCTACGCGTCGCGGTTCTCGCGCGGTGGGCTGACGTTGTGGACGCTGGTGAACCGTAGTGCGGTGGACGCCTCCGGCCCCCGGTATCAATGGTCTCACGGCGCACCGACAATTTCCGACGACGCGGCCTGGTTCGACCTCACGGCCGGCGTGCGGCTCGGGCACGGCGCGACAGTGCCGGTGCCGGCGCGCGGGGTCGCGGCGGTGCTCGCCGTCGACGGCGACGAACCGCCGTGGCTGGCCGATCTCCTTGCCGCCGCGGCCAAGGACCCAGGCGGGACCGGGACGACTTTCCCTGCCCGCACGGCGACTCACGTCATGACGCGGCCGTCTACGGGTCGCCCGCGCGGCGCGGTCGTGCGGGTCACCGGCGGGCCACGCACGCTGCCGATGGCCTACCGGCGCCGCGAGACGGGTTCCTACCAGGGCGCACCGTACGTCGAGGAGTGGAAGCCGCTCCCGCCACGGCTGCACGACCCACGCGTCGAGGAGTTGACTGTGTCGCTGATGACCGTGGACGTCGCGGCGACCGAGGTGACGGGCGCGGAGTTCGCCGAGTTCGTCACCAGGACGGGTTACCGGCCCACGCACGACAACCGTTTCCGCCCCGGCGCGGGCGACGGTCCCGCCACGATGATCGACCTCGACGACGCGCGGGCATACGCGGCATGGGCCGGCGCCCGCCTGCCGACCGAGTTCGAATGGCAGGCCGCGGCCGAGTCACCCGCGTTCACCCGAGCCGCTCCCCTGGTCTGGAACTGGACCGAGAGCGAGCACACCGACGGCGTCACGCGGTTCGTGATGCTCAAGGGCGGCAGCGAACACGAGAGCGTCGGGTCGGACTGGTACGTCGACGGCGGCCCGCGCGACCCGTCGTTCAGCCTGAAGTTCCTGCTGCCGGGATTGGGCGTGGACCGCTCGCCGAACATCGGGTTCCGGCTCGCGTGGGAGGTGTTATGACCGGGCCGCTCACCGGCATCCGCGTGCTCGACGTGTCGACGCTGTTCGCCGGCCCGCTCGCGGCGACGTTCCTCGGCGACTTCGGCGCCGACGTGATCAAGGTCGAGCACCCGAGGAAACCGGACGCCGCACGTGGCCACGGGCCGGCGAAAGACGGCGTCAACCTGTGGTGGAAGACGTTGGGGCGCAACAAACGCACGGTCACCATCGACCTCGGCAAGCTGGCCGGCGCGGCGCTGCTGCTGGAGCTGGCCGCGACCGCAGACGTGCTGATCGAGAACTTCCGACCCGGCACGCTGGAGCGGTGGGGCGTCGGCCCGGCCGAGCTGCACGCCGCGAACCCGCGGCTCGTGATCGCGCGGGTGACGGCGTTCGGTCAGTTCGGCCCGTACGCGGCGCGGCCTGGGTTCGGCAGCCTCGCCGAGGCGATGAGCGGGTTCGCGGCGCTCACCGGTGAGCCGGACGGGCCGCCGACGCTGCCGCCGTTCGGGCTGGCCGACGGCATCGCGGCGCTCGCGACGGCTTACGCGGTCATGGTCGGGTTGCGTGCCGGCACCGGTCAGGTGATCGACATGGCGATCATCGAGCCGATCCTGATGCTGCTCGGCGGTCAGATCACGGCGTACGACCAGCTCGGGCACGTGCAGCCGAGGACGGGCAACCGGTCGGTGAACAACGCGCCCCGCAACGTCTATCGCACGGCCGACGGCGAGTGGGTCGCGGTGTCGACCAGCTCGCAGTCGATCGCCGAGCGCGTCATCCGGCTGGTGGGGCGGCCGGAACTGGTGGCGCGGCCGTGGTTCGCGTCCGGTCACCAGCGCGCGCAGCACGCCGACGAGCTGGACGCGGCGGTGTCGATGTGGATCGCCGCGCGGCCGGCGACGGAGGTGGTCGCGGAGTTCGAGAAGGCGCAGGCCGCGATCTCCCGGGTGTACGACGTGCGTGGGGTGCTGTCCGACCCGCAGTACGCCGCGCTGGGCACGGTCCGGACGGTCGAGGACGACGAGCTGGGTCCGGTGAAGATGCAGAACGTGCTGTTCCGCATGTCGGAGACGCCGGGTGCGATCCGTTGGCCGGGTCGCCCGCACGGGCAGGACAGCGACGAGGTGCTCGCGTCGATCGGGGTCACGCGGGAGCAGTTGGCCGCGCTGCGGGAAAGCGGGATCGTGTGATCACCGGCCTGTACGTGCCCGGCGACCGGCCCGACCGCTTCGACAAGGCGGTCGCCACCGGCGCCGACCTGGTGATCCTCGACCTGGAGGACGCGGTGGCGCCGGACCGGAGGGCATTCGCGCGCGCGGCGGTGGTCGAGTGGCTGGCGACCGCCACGCCCGACTGTGTCCTGCAGGTGCGGGTGCGGTCGGCCGACGATCTTCGCGCGCTGCGTGCGGTGTCCGGCATCGAGGTGCGACTGCCCAAGGTCGTGTCGCCTTCTCAGATCGACGAAGCGACGGCCGTGCTGCCGGGTGTCCCGATCACGGCACTCGTGGAGAGTGCGTTGGGCGTCGAGCGCGCCGCCGAGATCGCCGCACACCCGGCGGTCACCCGCCTCGGCCTCGGCGAGTCGGATCTGGCGTCCGAGCTGGGCACCCGCGCCGACGCCGTGCTCGACCACGCACGTGTGCGCCTGCTGTACGCGGCGCTCGCCGCCGGCCTGCCCGCGCCGATGCTGTCGGCCTATCCCGCCATCAGGGACCTGGCCGGCCTCCGCGCGGACACCGAACGCGGCAGAACACTGGGCTGGATAGGCCGGATCGCCATCCACCCGTCCCAACTACCGATCATCACGGACGTCTTCCGCCCGTCGGCCACCGAAACCCAATGGGCGCACGAGGTGCTCGCGGCCACGGCGGACGGCGGCGTCACCACACTGTCCAACGGCGAGATGGTGGACGCGGCCATGCTGGGCAGGGCAAAGGCAATACTCGCCCGCGACCCCGACGCCTAGCGCATTGACCATGGGCGCGGACAAGGCGTTCAATGCCGCAGTCGCGGGCATTGAGGAGGCAGCAGTGGAGCTGAGCCGACGGGACGCGTTGCGCGTCGGAGCACTCGGCGCCGCGGCGGTGGCCGCCGGCGGCGCGTTCGCCGGCACCGCGTCGGCCGACCGGAGCAACACCACGCTGGACCGCACACTGCTGCTCGGGCCGCCGGGCGCGGGCGGCTACCGGCCGATCGTCAACGGGCCCGGCGAACCCCACCTGGTCCGCGACGAGCTGCTCGCCGGCCGCCGCACCGACCGCCGCCACCGCGGTCGGCCGATCCTCGCCTTCGGGCAGCTCACCGACATCCACGCGATGGACACCCAGTCGCCGGCCAGGGTGGAGTTCCTCGACCGGTACAACGACCCCGACTCGCCCTTCGCCGCGCTGCTGCCGTTCGAGTCGTCCTACCGCGCGCACGAGTTCCTGTCCGCCCACATCAGCGATGCCATGGTGCGCGCGATGAACCAGGTGCGGCGGGGGCCGGCGACCGGGCGGCCGCTGTCGTTCACCATCGCCACGGGCGACAACGTCGACAACGTGCAGCACAACGAGCTGCGCTGGTACATCGACCTGCTCGACGGCCGGCGCGTCCGGCCCGACTCCGGTGACCTGTCCCGCTACGAGGGCGTCGCCGACCACGTCGCCTACGACGTGCGCTACTGGCATCCGGACGGCACCCCGCCGGGGCAGCCCGACGACCTCCCGCGTGCCCAGTTCGGCTTCCCCACCGTGCCGGGCCTGCTCGACGCCGCGCGCAGGCCGTTCCGCGCCGAGGGCCTGGACACGCCGTGGCTCACCGCGTACGGCAACCACGACGGTTTGATCCAGGGCACTCTGCCGCCGGTGCCCGCGTTGGCGGCGCTGCCCACCGGGAACCGCAAGATCGTCGACCTGCCACCGGGCACCGACATCGTGCAGCTCGCGCTCCAGTTGCAGTCGCTCGACCCGCGCGGCCTCGCGACCCTGCTGTCCGGTCCGGCGCGGACGGTCACCGCCGATCCGGACCGCCGCTTCGTCAGCAGGCCGGAGACGATCCGCGAGCACTTCAACACCAGCTCGTCGCCAAGGGGGCACGGCTTCGGCCGCTGGAACCTCGAGACCGGCAAGGCCTACTACGCGTTCGACCGCGGCGCCGTGCGCGGGATCGTGCTCGACACCGTCAACCCCAACGGCGGCGCCAACGGTTCGATCGACGCCGAGCAGTACGCCTGGCTGGAGCGTGAGCTGACCGCCGGCCGTAGGCGGCTTTTCGTGGTGTTCAGCCACCACACCGTCGGCTCGATGGACAACGTCGTCGGCGAGCCGGCCAGGATCGGCGGCGCCGCCGTGCGTGACCTGCTGCTCCGGTTCCCCAACGTCGTGCTGTGGGTCAACGGCCACACCCACCGCAACACCGTGATCCCGCACCGCGCACCGGCCGGCGGCGGCTTCTGGGAGGTCAACACCGCCGCCCACATCGACTGGCCGCAACAGTCCAGGGTGCTCGAACTGGTCGACAACCAGGACGGCACGCTGTCGATCTTCGGCACCATCCTGGACATGGCCGCGCCGGCGACGCGTCGCAAGCTCGACAGTCCGACGGCGCTGGCGTCGCTGGCGAGGGAGCTCGCCGGCAGCGACTGGCAGTCCAGAGCGCGGCCCGTCCCCGGCGAGGACGGCAGACGCGGTTCGGTCGAGGACCGCAACGTCGAGCTCCTCGTACCGGCCCCCTTCTAGGACACTCGGTCGACGCGGGACAGCGCGGTGGCGACCGGCTGCTCGTCTGCGGGCACCTGCACCCAGCCGAGGTAGGTCTGCGTGGCCACCTCGACCCGGACGATCGGCGCGAACGCCCCCGCGTCGATGCCGTCGTAGCCGTGCCGGATCACCGACTGGTAGATGAGGTCGGAGACCACGAGGACGAGCAGCCCGGTGGTGCGCAGGAGCCGCGCCTTGAGCTTCGGAGCGTCGAGCATCCGGAAGGTGATGTCGATGTCCTCGCCGTAGGTGCCGCGCAGGTCGAAGTGCACGACACCGGTGTGGATGGCCACCCGCAGTCGGAAGGTCCGCTCCGGCCACGCGGTCCGGTGGTGTTCCAGCAGCTCGTTCAGCACCGGGGTGAACGTGTCGAGCAGCCTGGTGATCGGCACCCGGTCCGACGAGTGGATCAGGACCAGAGCGCCGTCGCCCCGGTCGTAGGACGGCTCACGGACGTCGTCGGTGACCCCGCTCGCGCGAAGCGCCGCCTCGAGCGCGCCGTACATGTCGTGGCGGAGCTGGGCCCGCGCGAAGTTGGTCCGGTTCGTGGATCCCTCAACGTCGACCGCCACGATGATCCGGTGTCGCGGCAGGATTGGCAGGGCGTTCATGGCCGGCTCGCCGGCAGCTCATGCGCGGGCGACCGCGTCGGCGCGAAGGTGGCTCCCACGCCGAAACAAGTCGGGTCGTTGTCGGTGCGGCAAACTGTTCATCATCGGCAGCTCCTGACCTGGGCTCCCAGATCTCGCGGATCGGGAGGGCGGACACCCGGTTGTCCCTGCGAGCCGTGCCGTCCGACGACTGGAAATACATTTCAGTAGAATTTCAGTGAATCTGACGGAACAACTCCGCAGGTTCAGCGTAGTTCGCTTGTGACACTTAACGCAATACCTACACCGTCGGTGTCATGCGGGGTGCCTGTCGCAAAGATGCCACGGTCATGGCTATACTCCGTCAATCCGCTCACTTCACTGAACTTTACTGAAAGACATCACGTGGAGAACTCAGCTGCCGGGCTCGCGCGCCGACTGCGGTCGTTGCGCGTTGAGTGCTGGCCGGGGCGACGAATCACCCAGGGCGAGCTGGCCGCGGCACTCGGCGCGAGCGTCCCACTGGTCTCGTCGTGGGAGAGCACGAAGAACCCGAAGATCCCACCACGGGCCCGGCTCGAGGCATACGCGATGTTCTTCGCCACCGAGCGGTCGGTCGCGAAAACGCCCTACCGAATAGTCACTCAGCTCACCAATAACGAGCGGGAGCGTTTCGACGAGCTCCTCGGCGAACTGATCACGCTCAGCGGCGCCGCGCAGCGCGACGCGGCGAGCGGTCCGGCACCGACGGAGTCCCCGGTCGGCGGCATCTGGCGGTTCCGGCCCGCCCAGGACGTCACGATCGTGTGTTCCGAGTTGCCTGAAAGCTATCTCGCCACCATGCCGTACACCGACCCGGAGGCGCCGGACTACGTCGCGCTGTACCGGTACGCCGATCTGGACGCGCTCATGGAACTGTTCGCCCACGTCCGCATGGCGAACCCGACCAACAACGTCCGGTTCCGCACGCCGAAGGAAATGCAGACCGACGACCTCACGACCCATCTGGTCCTGCTCGGCGGGGTCGACTGGAACCAGATCACCAAGGAATTGCTCCGGCGCCGGGAACTGCCGGTGCGACAGCTTGGCAGGTTGCGCGAGACCGAGCCGGGCGGCTTCGAGGTCGACGACGGGGGAAAGACCCGGCGGATCTCGCCCGTCCTGCGCTCCATCGAGGGTCGTGAGGTTCTCGACGAGGATGTAGGACATTTCTACCGGGCGCCCAACCCGTACAACGAGAAGCGCACGGTCACCATCTGCAACGGCTCGTACCAGCGCGGCACCTATGGTGCCGTGCGCGCGCTGACCGATGCCAAGTTCCGCGACCGCAACGACGAGTACCTGCGGGCGCGGTTCGTCGGGCGTAGCACGTTCAGCGTCGTCTGCCGGGTGCTTGTCGTGAACCACACAGTCATCACTCCGGACTGGACCAAGCCGGAAACCGTCCTACACGAGTGGCCACTACATGACCAAGAGCCTGATCCCGCGCGCTAACCCGGACAGCGAGACGCGCTCCAGGTATCACCACGAATCCCACCGCACCTTCCTCACCGTGGTCCCGCCGGACCCGCGTCATGCCAAGAAGGTCGACGCGATCATCGTCCCGACCGGTCGACCGGCCACCGCGATGCGCCACGCGATCGAGCTCGCCGCCGAACTCCGATGTGCTCTCCTGGCCTTGTGCAGCAAGCTGTCCTCGGCGTCCGAGGTCACACAGTTGGCCAAGGGCAAGGACGTCGAGGTCACCGCGATCGACGTCGGCAACCTGCCGGACGGGCTGCTGCCCCGGTTCGACACGGACTACCTGATGGAGAACAGCAGGTTCGACCGGCACACCGACACCAGTCTCAAACGGAACGTCGGGCTGCTGATCGCCCACCTCATAGGCTGGCAACGAGTCGTCTTCCTGGACGACGACATCACGGTCCCGGACCCACAGCATCTCCGGATCGCGGCCGGGCTCACCGACCGCCATGACGTCGTCGGGCTGAACATCGGCGGCTATCCCGACAACTCGGTCGTCTGCCACGCCTATCGGGAGGCGGGTGGTCCGCAGAGCACATTCATCGGCGGCGGCGCGATCGCCGTCGGCGCGCGGTCCATGAAGTCGTTCTTTCCCAACATCTACAACGAGGACTGGTTCTTCCTCCTCGGCGAGAGCGGGCTGCGACCGTTGGCGGTCACCGGATCCGTCATCCAGGAGCCCTACAACCCGTTCGCCGCCCAGCAACGAGCGCGCCTGGAAGAACTCGGCGACTGCCTCGCGGAGGGCTTGTTCTCGCTGCTCGACGTCGGCAAGACGACGATGGACGCGACACACCGGTTCTGGCAGCGGTTCCTCACCAACCGCCGTCGCTTCATCGATGACGTGATCGCGATGGTGGCGGACACGGTCGATGACTCCGACCGGCGCCCGCAGATGCTGGCAGCCTTGCGCACGGCGCGCCGCGAGAACCAGCTGATCAGGGCCGACCAGTGCCTCCGTTACCTGGCGGCCTGGCAAGCCGACCGTGGCCGGTGGCGGCAGCACCTCGCGGACCGCTACGCGGAACACGCGGAACAGGCGCGCGGCATCGAGAAGCTGATGGTCGCATTGGAGTTGGCACACGCCACGTGGCACTCACGTTCTCCGCAGCGGCTTGACGAGGATGCGGCAGATCTCAGCGTGCCGTTGCCCGTTGCTGTCGGTCAGTGAGTAGCAGCGGACCGGTGGATGGTCCCAGTCGTCGTAGCCGAGTCTGCGGTAGAGCCGTGCGGCGCGGAGGTTCTTGAGCTCGACGGCCAGCGCGACCGTGTCGTGGCCGAGGGCTACGAGCTCCCGCTCGGCGGCGGCGATGAGCGCGGTGCCCATGCCGCGGGCACGGCGGTCGGCGCGGATCTCGAGGTGGGTGAGCAGCGGGGTGTCCGGCAGGAAGAGTCGGATCTCCGGTTCCTCGGCCGGTTCGAGCCACAGGTAGACGTCGCCGACGGGGCGCTCCTCGTGCCATGCGGTGAGCAGTAGGCCGCGGCCGTCGAGCTGGCGTGCGATGCGGTCGGCGAAGAACGACCGTTGGCCCAGCGACCGGGTCAGGGCCATCAGGTCCGTCGGGCGGGCAGCTCGGATGTGGTGGGGGCGCATTGGCTCTCCCGCACCACAGTAGCCGAGCGGACGCCAAAGCTCAGGCCACTCTGGCGTGCCGGCGACGACGGATCGTCAGTGCCACCACGATCGCTGCCGCCGCCAGCAGTACCGGTACCGCGATCGCGACGATGCCCACCGTCGGGTTGTCCGCCGACACCGGGGCTGCCGTCTTGGGGAGCTTCTTCGAGGTGATGCCGATCGTCGTCGTCGCCGGGGACGGGTGTGTCGCGGTGACCGTCACGGTCCAGTTGCCCACCGGGAGCGATTTCTTGCTCTGGTAGAACGCCTGGCCCTCGTTCGCGGCGACCATCGGTACCGGGCCGACGGTATCGCCGGTGCCGGACACCGCCGTGTAGCTCAGGCGCACCTCCTCCGACACCATGTGGTGGTCGCGGACATAGGTGACGGTGACGTTGACGCCCTGTGCGCCGTCGCCCTGTACCTGCAGCTCTATCGGGCCACCGTGGGCCCACGCGGTGCCAGCACTGAGGAACACGGCGAAGACGCCAGCCAGCACGACCACGACCACTCTGCGGATCATTTGTGCCCATGTCCTTCCGGTACGTCGTCCGGGGTGAATGCCTCGCCGCCGGGGTCGGCCCGCAGGTACACGTGCTGGTGACCATACCCGGCGTCGATGTTGATCTGGTCGAGCTGCGTCGCGCCGACCGACCACGCGGTCACCGCGAGATCCCGTTGCCGCACAGCCATGTCCTGCTGTCCCTGCTGGTAGGCGGTGACCGCGACGGCCAGTTGGTCGACTGCCGTGGCTAGGCTGCCGCGTGCCACGTTGGTGGCCGTCGTGCCCGACGGTGGGTCGTCGAACGTCTTCGCGGCCGCCTCGACGGTCTGCTGCCACGTGGCCGCGTCACCGCCCGGCGACGACAGGCCCTCCGCCACGGGCACCAGGTCGTCCCGGATCACGCGGGCCACGTCGGTGAGCGACTTGATCTGCTCCTTGTCGCGGGCCGTGTCCGAGGCGCGGATGTCCGCCGCCATCTGGGCTTCCTCACTCGGGCGACCGACGAGGTAGCCACCGAACCCGAACACCACGGCGCCGACCGCGAACGCCAGCACGACGGGGAGGATCCGGCGCCAGGCAGGCGTGGCCGCCGGGGTGTCCCCCAGGCGGAACGACCGGGCGCGCCGCCGGGGCGGCGCCGTGGTGCGGGGGCTCATCTTTGTTCTCCTCCAACGAGGTCGGGGTGTCCCGCGGCCCAGGGCAGGCCGCGGGACACCATCCGGTCAGGACAGCCGTTCGATCACGGCGTCGGTGTCCCTGCCGAGGACGTCCCGCACCTCGGCGACCTTGACCTTCGTCGGATCGGTCGCCATGGTCCGGAACTGCTTCAACAACTTGACCGCCTTGCCGTCGTTGCCTCCTGCCTCGGCCTTGCGGGCCTTGGTCAGCTGCTCCTGCAACGACTTCTGCGTCGCCTGGTTGATCCAGCCGACCGCCCGGAAGCGGTCGACCAGGTTGGCCAGGTCCCTGGTGGACGTGGTGACGCCGAACGTGACCGTCTGCACGGTCTGGTTCCCGGCGTTGTCCACCGCGGTGACCTTCAGCGAGTGCGTCGACAACGGCAGCGTGTACAGCGGCAGCAACGTCCCCGACGTGAACGCGTTACCGTCCAACGTGCCGCTCAGCGTCCTGACCCCGGACGTCGAGTCCACGGCCTGCCAACTGATCCGCAGGTCCTGGCTGTCGCCGTAGACCTGCGTGTCCGCGATGCCGGAGATCAGCACCGTCGGCATGCTGCCGTCGATCTTGATCGTCGCGGCCTTCTCGGTCTCGACGTTGCCGGCCACGTCCTTCGACCGGTACGCCACCGTGTGGGTGCCGTCGCCGGACACGTCCACCGGCTGGGTGTACGGCGTCCACGCGCCACCGTCGAGCGCGTACTCGGTGCTGGCCACCCCGGACGTCGCGTCCGTGGCCGCCAGGGTCACCGGGATCGCACCGCTGTTCCACCCGCCGTCGTTGGGCGGGGCGAACTGCGCGGTGGTGAGCGGCGCCGTCGCGTCGACCTTGACCGCCAGGGTCTTGGCCTCCTCGACGTTGCCGGCCACGTCGGCGGAGCGGTACTGGACCTGGTGGGTCCCGTCACCACTCACACTGAACGGCGCGGAGTACGCCGTCCAGGCCCCACCGTCCACTGTGTACTCGGTGTGGTCGACACCGCTCTCGGCGTCGACGCCGGCCAGCGTCACCGCGACCGGACCGGTGTAGAAACCACCCGCGCCCGGGTTCACCGGGTCCGTGGTGGCCGTCGTCACCGGCGCGGTCTCGTCGGCCTGTTGCGCCCACGACGCGTGGAAGTAGTCGAACTTCGCGGTCGCCGACGCGGTCTGGTTGACCCCTAAGGCGAACAGCCCGACCTTCCCACTGGACACGGCCGCGTTGGTGACCGTCTGACCGAGCTCGGTCCAGGTGGTGCCGTCCGAGGAGTAGAAGCCTCGGTAGACGTTCCCGGACCTGGTCAGCCGCAACCACCACACACCTTGCGTGAGGTTGTTGGCCGTCGGCTGCGGCTCCTGCACCGCGTCGCCGACCTCGCTGCGCAGCTCGATCCGCCGCCCCGTCGCGGAGTCGGTGACGTAGTCGAGCTTCACGTAGTTGGCGTCGTCGCCGTACACGATCAGGCCGCCCTGCTGGTAGGCCTGGTTGAACGCGGAACCGTCCACTTTGGTCTCCACGGTCCAGTCCCCGGCGGGCGGGGTCTGGAGGGTGAAGTTCTTCGGGCCCGAGTTGTCGGTCCCGTAGATGTCACCGTTGGTGGTGTCGATCTCCAGGTTGCCACCGGTGACCCGGGTCGTGGTGGCGTCCGGCCGCACGACCGTCGTCCACCGACAACCGTCCACAGTGGACCCGTCGAACTCGTCGTTCGGCGTCGCCGCGCCTGCGGTGTCGTCCGGCGTCAGCTGGAACCAGTCGAACGCCGCGTCGACGACGGGCCGGACTCCGGTGCCGGACAACGAGACCAGGCCGATACGCGGGTTCGTGATACCCGCGATCAGCTTGTCGGTCTGTGGCATCGCGGTCCACGACAGCCCGTCCGCCGAGTACGACGCGGTGAGGCGGGTGCCGTCACTCGCCAGCCGCACGTACACGGTGTCCGGGTAGGTCGCGCCGAGGTTCGCCGTGTTGGAGTCGGCCACCTCGTTCGGTACGCCGTTCTCCTCCCTGATGAACTGGAAGATCCGGTCGGCCGCGGAAGCGGCGCCTCGACCCTCCAGCACCATCTTGGCGTAGTTGTCGTCGTCGCCGTACAGGATCAGCCCGGCCTGCTGGTAGGCGTCCCGCGCCGTCAGCGACACCTTGGTCGTGGCCTGCCACGCCCCGTCCGGCGCCGGCTGGAGGACCAGGTTCGGCGTCGGGTTCGAGTTGTCCGTGCCGTAGATGTCGGTGTTGGTGGTCGGGATGTGCAGCTTGCTGCCGGCGACGGTCAGGTCCTGGTTCTGCCGGACCACCGTCCACCGGCCGGCATCCAGTGCCGTGCCGAGGAAGTCGTCGGACTTCCCGGTCAGACACGTGGTGCTTGGACTGTCCACTGTGATCGGTACGTGCGCGGTGGTCGCCGCGCCACGCGAGTCGGTGACGGTCACCGACGCGGTGTAGGTGCCAGGCGCGGTGTAGGTGTAGGAAGTGTCCGGTGTGGACGCTCCCGGCACGCCGGCGACCCCGAAGTTCCACTGGTACGTCAGGGGGTTGTCCCCTTCGGCGTCCGTGGCCTCGGAATGGAACGCCACCGTCAGCGGCGCTGTCCCCGTGGTCGGGGTGCCGGTCGCGGTGACCTCGGGGCGCTGGTTGTCGGTGACACCCTTGCCGTTGAAGTCGACCCAGTTGACGTTGAACATGCCGCCGGTGTTGGTGCTGCCCTCCGGTCTGCGTGCCACGAAGTACAGCGGCGCGGTCGTGGTCGGCGGGTCGGCCAGCTCGAGCGTCACGTTCGTGAAGCCCTGCCAGTCACCCGTCACCGGCACCGCGACACTGCCGACGAGCGGACCGTCCGTCGCGCCGGACCGCACCTCGATCGTGCCGCCACCGCCGTTGGACGCCACCCGGAACCCGAGTGAGTCCACATTGGACAGGTTCACCGGGTCGAACGACCACCAGTCGCCGTCCTCGATGAACCCGATGTTGCGGAACCCGCCCGCCGTGTCGGACGTGGTCTCCACCTGGACGCCGGGGTCGCCGGTGCCCGCGCCGTCCGCCGTGCGGCCGGTGGCGGTGAAGAACTCCGCCTGCTTGTGCTTGGGCTGCAGGATCGCCTGTGCCCGCCCGGTCAGCGCGGACGCGCCACCCGCGCCGCCCTTGTCGGTGTAGCTGGCCTCGAACACCGCGAAGACGTTGTCACCCTCGGAGTGCCCGGAGGACAACGTGGTCTGCACGGTCCCCTCGCAACCGGTGTACTGGTCGAGTGGGTGGCCGTGCGTGTCGTGGCCGAGGATCGACTGCAGGTGCACGTCGGCGCAGTTGATCGTGCCGTCCTCTGGGTCGGTGACCGTGATCGTGAACTTGACCTGGTCACCCCAGTCGAACAGCCCGCCGTTCGGTGGCAGGTTCAGCGTGACCGTCGGGGCCGTGTTGCCAACCACGATCGGCACGCTCGCGGTGCCGGTCCTGCCGTCTGCGTCGGTCACCGTCAGGTTCGCGCTGAAGTTCCCGTTCGACGTGTAGGTGTACGACGGGTTCGCCGCTGTCGAGTCGGTCGTGCCGTCACCGTTGAAGTCCCACGCGTAGGTGATCGGCGTGCCGTCCGGGTCGAGTGAGCCGTCGCTGCCGAACTGGACGGTCAGCGGCGCGATGCCGGACGTCCGGTCCGCCTGCACCCTGGCGATCGGCGCCCGGTTGCCCTGCACGTAGTCGATCCGGTAGACGCCGGAGTCGGCGTTGTCGCCGCCGAAGCCGGAGCCCCACTCGATCATGTACAGCGCGCCGTCCGGACCGAACTTCATGTCCATCGGCTTGAGCATGGTGAAGGAGCTGAGGATCTGGTTGATGTCGACCAGCTCGCTGCCGTCCTCGTTCAACTGGAACGAGTACAGCTTGTTCTGGTTCCACTCGGCGAAGATCGCCTTGCCGTCCCAGTAACCTGGCCACTTGCGGTCCGACGCGAGGTCCGCGTCGTACCGGTAGACCGGGCCCGCCATCGGCGCGCCGCCACCACCCAGCTCAGGGAACTCCGGGTTGGTGGCGTAGTGGTAGTCCACCGTGGCCGCGATGGCCGGCGGCAGGTCGACAAGGCCGGTGTTGTTCGGCGAGTTGTTCACCGGGTGCGCGCAGTCGAACTTCGCGCCCGAGGTGGCGGTGGCGAAGTCGTAGTCGTTGTAGGGCACGTTCTGCCCGATGCAGTACGGCCAGCCGTAGTTGCCCGGTTCGTTCAGGATGTCCCACTCGACCGTGTTCTCCGGGCCCCGGTTGGGGTTCGGCACCCCGGCGTCCGGCCCGTAGTTGGCGACCATCAGCTTGTGTGTCAACGGGTCTATCCCGATGCGGAACGGGTTGCGGAAGCCCATCGCGTAGATCTCCGGGCGGGTCTTCGCGGTGCCCGGCGCGAACAGGTTCCCGTCCGGGATCGAGTAGGTGCCGTCGTCCTCCGGGTGGATCCGCAGGACCTTGCCACGCAGGTCGTTGGTGTTGGCTGACGACTTCTGCGCGTCCCACTCGGAACGGCCGGGCCGCTCGTCGATCGGGGCGTAGCCGTCGGAGTCGAACGGGTTGGAGTTGTCGCCGTTCGCGAGCCACAGGTCGCCGGTCTCCGGGTCGAAGACCATGCCGCCGCCGTGGTGGCAGCACTGCGAACGCTGCACCGGCACCGTCAGCACGACCTGCTCGCTCGCGAGGTCGAGTGTGCTGTCCGGCCGCACGGTGAACCGCGACAGCCGGTCGGCGTTCTCGGTCCCGGTCGGCGAGTAGTACAGGTACATCCAGTTGTTGGTCGCGAAGTCGGGGTCCAGCGCCATACCGAGCAGGCCGCTCTCGTTGGCGGTGAACACATCCAGGTGCGCGGCGGTCGCGGTGCCGCCCGCCGGCTGCACGACCTTCACGTCACCGAGCCGGTCGATGTAGAACACCCGACCGTCCGCCGCGATGTCGAGCATCATCGGATTCGACGTGTTGTCGTCGAGGGTGACCTTGTCGAAACTCGCGTCCTGCGAGGCGGAACAGTCGGCCGGCACCACGCCCGCCGCCGTCTGGATACCGCCGAGCAGCAGCTTCAGAAAGTCCGGCTCGACGAAGCTCTCCTTCGTGTGGCCGAGGCCGGTGTACCAGGAACGACCGCCGTCGTAGTCCTGACACCAGGTGTTCGGGTGGTCGAAGCCGTTGGTGCCACCGGTGTACGTCGTCTCGTCGAGTGACGTGAGCACGTGCACGGTGCCGCGCGGGTTCGCCTGGTAGTCATACCACTCGTCGGTCCGCGACCAGGTGGTCGGCAGGCCCGCCGTCGACGGGTGCGCCGGGTCCTCGACCTTGACGGTCGCCTGCTGGATCGCCGGATGCTGCTTGAAGTAGGCGCCGACGAGCCCGCCGTACCACTCCCAGTCGTAGCTGGAGTCAGCCGCCGCGTGGACACCCACGAAGCCGCCGCCGTGCTGGATGTAGCGCTGGAAGGCTTCCTTCGCGGCCGGCGTGCCGACCGGGTCACCGGTGGTGGACATGAAGATCACCACGTCGTACTGCGCGAGATACTCGTCGGTGAACAGCGAGTCGTCCTCGGTCGCGTCGACCGCGAAGTCGTGCTCCTGACCGAGTTTCTGGATAGCGGCGATGCCGTCGGGGATGGAGTCGTGGCGGAAGCCGGTGGTCTTGGAGAAGACCAGCGCCTTGAACGGCGCGTCGGCGGGCGCTTCCTCAGCCGCGGCGCCGGACGCCGTGACCATGCTGGTGGCGACCACCGCGGCTGTCGCCGCCACCACCAACGGTCTGCACAGTCGAGCCAACCGGCGTAACCGCGGCCGTAACGCCGTGGTCGCCCTGCTCGTCAGGGACATCTACTAACCTCCCATGAGGTGCCCGGCGAACCGGGTGGGGTGTGACTGGCGTTGCTTCCCCGACAGGTGCGGATCGTCCGCGGTCCGTCCTTTCTCCCGTGTGGTGCACCTGCCGTGGTGTGGGGCGTTGCAGCGCCCCGCACCACGGCCTTCAGGCCAGATGTCGCACGGCGACCAACGTCGGGTCGTCGAGCACGGCCTCCAGCGCGACGTGCGCGCCGCCTCGGGAGGCCGCGGCGAAGCCGAGCGTGGACAGGTCCACCTGGCACGCGTCCGGGGCGATGACCCTGGCGCGCAGCTCGGACAACATGGGTGCCAGCAGGTACTGCCCGAGGCTCGCGAAGTAGCCGCCCAGCACCAGCACGCGCGGGTTGAACACGTTGACGAGGATCGACGCGCCGAGCCCGAGCGCGGCGCCGACCAGTGCGATGGCCTCGAGCGTGCGCGGGTCGCCGTCGTCCGCGCGTCCGCTGAGCACGGCGAGGCGCTGCTCGAGGTCCAGCGACGGGTCGCACACCGGGTCGTCCGGTGTCGCGGCCATCCGCAGCAGCGCGGCGAGGCCCACCATGGTCTCCCAGCAGCCGCGCCTGCCGCAGCCGCACAGGTCGCCGCCCGGGTTGAGCGGCATGTGTCCGATCTCGCCGGAGAACCCCTCCGCGCCGCGCAGCAGCCGGCCGTCGATCATCACGCCGCCGCCGACGCCGGTCTCACCGGTGAGGTAGACGAGGTCGGGGGTGCCGGCGCGGCCGCCCATGGCGTACTCGCCGAGCGCGGCCAGGTTGGCGTCGTTGTCCACCCGCACACCGAAGGCCGGCCGGCCGAGCCGTTCGGTCAGCCGCTCGGTGAGGCCGGCGACGACGGCGACCCGCCGCCAGTGCAGGTTGGGTGCGAACGCGACGACACCGGTGTCCGCGTCGACGAGTGCTGGGACGGCGAGTGTCATGCCGACTGGGGTCATGCCCTTGTCCGCGCAGTCGGCGAGCGCGCGGACGGCGAGGTCGGTGACGGCGTCGAGCACGGCGTCGGCGGTCAGCGCCTGCACGTCGAGCGCGACCCGCTGTTCGAAGACGACGGTGTTGGTCAGGTCGAGCACGATCGCGGTCACGTAGTCGACGTTGATCTCGACGCCGATACCGCCGATGCCGCGCCCGTCCAGCTCGACGGTCTGCCCCGGCCGACCCACCGAGCCGCCGCGCTGCACGTCGCCCTCGCGGACCAGCCCCCGGTCGATCAGCTCGGTGACGAGGCTGGACACGGTGCCCCGGTTCAGCCCGGTCTCCACGGCGATCCTGGCCCGCGAACGAGAACCCGCGTCCCGCAGGTGCCGCAGCACCAGCGCGAGGTTGCTGCGCCGCATGGTCAACTGGTCGGCCGGCTGCCGTCCGGTCGCTCGGCGTAGGGATGGAGACGCGTTCACAGGGCACCGCCTGATTAATTTGTCCGTTAGCCGGACAAATTAAGACCGTGTGAAATCTTGCGTCAAGGGGTTACCCCGAAAGTTCCGTCGAACTAGCCCACAAGGCGGTACGGAAGGGGCCGAACGCGCGGTCAGCCGGCGAGTGCGGCCGGCAGGTGGAAACCGTCGGCGGACGGCGGGAAGTCGTGCACGGCGACCACGGCCGATGGCGGGATCGGGCCGTAGACGTGCGGGAACCACGCGCCGTTCGGGTCCGGCGGCGCACCGGGCTCCCATCGCAGCGGCACGTCCAGCTTCGCCGGGTCGATCACCAGTAGCACCAGGTCGGTGCGGCCGACGTAGAGCCGGTTGGCCGGCAGGTGCACGGTGCCGAAGTCCGAGCAGTGCACGAAGCCCTCGGTGTCGAGCGACGGCGCGCGGACCGGCTCGTCGGGACGGTGGTCGGCGCGGGTGGTGATGTGCAGGATCACCGGTCGACCGTACCGTGCCGCGTTTTTACATCGTTGGCACAACGTTGTAAAAGCAGTAATCTCCTAACCGTGGCCACCCTCAGAGACGTCGCCGGCCTCGCGGGGGTGTCCGTCAAGACCGTGTCGAACGTCGTGAACGGCTACGACTTCGTCAAGCCCGAGAACCGGCGGCGCGTCGTGGACGCGTTGTCCGCCACCGGATACCGGCCCAACCTCGGCGCCCGCAACCTGCGCCGCGGCCGCACCGGCTTCATCGCGCTCGTCGTCCCGGAGCTGTCGGTCCCGTACTTCGGCGAGCTGGCCGGCGGGATCATCGCGGCGGCGGGCGAGCACGACTGGAGCGTGCTGATCGAGCAGACGCAGGGCGACCGCGATCATGAGCGGGACACCCTGTCCGCACTCGGCTCGCACATGGTCGACGGCGCGATCGTGAGCCCGCAAGCCATCGAGCCCCACGACCTGGACCTGCCGGGCGTGCCCGTCGTGCTACTCGGCGAGCACCCCGTCGCGCTGCCGCTGGACCACGTCGGCATCGACAACGTGCTCGCCGCCCACACGGCGGTGCGCCATCTGCTCGACCTCGGCCGCCGCCGGATCGCGGTGATCGGCCAGCACCCGACCCGGGGCACCGCCACCTTGCGGCTCGCCGGGTACCGGCAGGCACTCGCCGAGGCGGGCGTCCCGGTGCGTCCGGAGCTGATCGCGTCCGCACTGCGCTACCACCACAGCGACGGCGCGGCGGCCATGGCTCGGCTGCTCGCGCTGCCGGAACCGCCGGACGCGGTGTTCTGTTTCAACGACATGCTCGCGCTCGGCGCGATCCGGGCCGCCGTCGAACGCGGCCACCACGTTCCGAGCGACCTCGCGGTCGTCGGGTTCGACAACACCGAGCACTCCGTCTACAGCCTGCCATCGCTCACCACCATCTCCCCCGACAAGGCCGCGCTCGCGAAGGCCGCCGTCGACCTGGTCCACCGCAGGGCCACCGGCGACGCCCCGGATTTCCCGCCTCAGGACATCCAGATCCCGTTCACCCTGGAGGTAAGGGAAAGCACCACCTCATAACCGAATACAGAGGGTTATTCACAACTCCGACCGGGCGGCCTGCCCGAGCGGTCGGACACGCAACCACCTCAACAACCCAACCACCCACCCCGTTGTGAATCACCCTCTTTGAATAGGACACACGCACCAGGCCCTCCCCTGCACCTGGAGCAGACATGTCAGTACAGCGACGTACTTTCCTTCTAGGCAGCGCGCTCGCCGCGGGCGCGGCGCTGCTCCCCCACTCGACCGCTCATGCGGCGCCCGCACGTTATCGGCAGAACCGCGCACCACTCCGCCCCGCCGCGTTCCTGCGGCTGCCGCCCGGCGCCGTCCGGCCACAGGGATGGCTCGCCACCCAGCTAGACCGTCAGATGCACGGCCTCAACGGCCGCTACCAGGAAGTGTCGGGCTTCCTGCGTTTCGACCAGACGGGGTGGGTGCGTCCCGACCTCGACGGCTGGGAGGAGGTGCCGTACTGGCTGCGCGGGTACGGCGACCTCGGCTATGTCACCGGCGACACGCGGGTGCTCGCCGACACCGAACGCTGGGTCGAGGCCGTGCTCGCGACGCAGGCCGCCGACGGCTACTTCGGCCCGAACCGCTTGCGCGCCAGCCTGAACGGGCACGCCGACCTGTGGCCGCACATGCCGATGCTGCACGCGTTGCGTTCGTGGGCCGAGTACCGCGGCGACACCCGCGTCGACGGCGTGCTTACCCGCTTCTTCGGTTTCCTGGCCCGCCAACCGAACGCGGTGTTCTCCGACGGCTGGGGCGCGACCAGGTGGGGTGACACGATCGACGTCATCTTCTGGCTGTACAACAGAACCGGCGACGCCACGCTGCTCGACCTCACCCGCGGGATCCACCAGTACTCGGCCAACTGGGTCGACAACGTCGCGAGCCTGCACAACGTCAACTTCGCGCAGGGGTTCCGTGAGCCGGCCCAGTTCTGGTTGCTCTCCGGCGATGCCGCGCACCGGGACGCGAGCTACCACACGTACGACACGATCATGCGTACGTACGGCCAGTTCCCCGGCGGCGGGTTCGCGGGCGACGAGAACACGCGGCCCGGGTACGGCGATCCCCGGCAGGGCTTCGAGACGTGCGGCGTGGTCGAGTTCATGGCGAGCCACGAGCTGCTGACCCGCACCACCGGCGACCCGCTGTGGGCCGACCGCACCGAGGAGCTGGCGTTCAACCTGCTGCCCGCCGGGCTGGACCCGCAGGGCAAGGTGGCGCACTACGTCACGAGCGCGAACGTGGTGCGGCTGGACAACATCGCGAAGACGCGCCGGCAGTTCCAGAACGGGTTCGCCATGCAGGCGTACAAACCGGGGATCACGGACTACCGGTGCTGCCCGCACAACTACGGGCAGGGCTGGCCGTACTACGTGGAGGAGATGTGGCTCGCCACGCCGGACGGCGGGCTCGCGGCCGCGCTGCACGGCCCGTCGACGGTCACCGCGACGGTCGGCGACGGCACGTCGGTCACGATCACCTCGCGCACCTCCTACCCGTTCGCCGACACGATCACGTTCACGCTCGCCATGCCGCGGCCGTCGGCGTTTCCGTTGGCACTGCGGGTTCCCGGGTGGTGCGCGAACCCGAGGCTGACGGTGAACGGCGGCGCGGTAACGGTCGCGGGCGGGCCGCGGTTCGCGACGGTGAACCAGACCTGGCAGTCGGGTGACACGGTGGTGCTCACCCTGCCGATGTCGCCGCGCACCCGGGTCTGGGGCGCGAACCACAACGCCGTGTCGGTGGACTACGGCGCGCTCACGTTCGCGCTGCGGTTCGACGAGCGGTGGCACCGGTACGCCGGCAGCGCGGACTGGCCGGAGTACGAGGTGACGTCGCCGACCGCCTGGAACGTCGGCCTCACCGCGGATCCGCGGCTGACCGTGTCGACCGGCGGAAATACGAGCGATCCGTTCACGGTGGACACCGCCCCGGTCCGGATCACCGCGTCCGCGCAGGAGATCCCGGACTGGGCGGCGGACGGTCAGAACGTCGTCGGCACGCTGTCCGACGGCCCGGTGTCCTCGACCGCACCGGTGCGGCGGGTCGAGCTGGTGCCGATGGGCGCCGCGCGGCTGCGGATCACGGCGTTCCCGCGTACCGGCGGGACGCGCACGTGGGGCACGCAGGGCGTGTTGTGTCGGATCCAGAACAAGAACAGCGCGAAGGTGCTGGCGGTGGACGGCATGTCGACGGCGAACTCGGCGCGGGTGCTGCAGTTCGACGACAACGGCGCGGCCGACCACCGGTGGCGGCTCGTGGACGTCGGGAACGGGTGGGTGAAGGTCCGCAACGAGAACTCCGGGAAGGTGCTCGGTGTCGACGGCATGTCCACGGCGAACTCCGCGCAGGTGGTGCAGTTCGACGACACCGGCACCGCCGACCACCAGTGGGAGCTGGTCGACAACGGCGACGGCTGGTTCCGGCTGCGCAACCGGAACTCCGGCAAGGTGCTGGGTGTCGACGGCATGTCGACGGCGAACTCCGCGCGGGTCGTCCAGTTCGACGACAACGGCACGGCCGACCACCTGTGGCGGATCATCCCGGATGAGGACCTGCGGGTGCAGAGCCTCAACTCCACCAAGGTGCTCGGTGTCGACGGCATGTCCACAGCGGACTCCGCGCAGGTGGTCCAGTTCGACGACAACGGCACCGCCGACCACCTGTGGCGGTTCACACCGGACGCGGACGGGTACTTCCGGATCCGCAACCTGAACTCCGGCAAGGTACTCGGCGTCGACCGGATGTCCACCGCCAACTCCGCGAACGTGGTGCAGTTCGCCGATACCGGCACCCGTGACCACCTGTGGCGGCTGCGGCCGGACTCGGACAACCTGTGGCGGATCCAGAACGCCAACTCCGGCAAGGTTCTGGCGGTCGACAACATGTCGTACGCCAACTCCGCCCGTGTCGTGCAGTTCGACGACAGCGGCACCGCCGATCACCTCTGGAGACTCCGGTGATCGGCGGCAACCCCAACCAGCTCCATCTCACCCTGCACCAGGAGAAACGATGAACAGGTTCAGACAGACGCTCGCCGCCGTGACGGGACTGCTGGTCGCGGCCGCGACCGTGGTCGCCGTCGCGCCGGTCGCCGACGCGGCCGTGTGGCAGCCCAAGGCGCCGCCGCTCACCACGCCGTGGACGAGCCAGGTGTCCCCGACCAACGCACTGCCCGAGTACCCGCGCCCGCAGCTCGTGCGCTCGGAATGGCAGAACCTCAACGGTGTCTGGGAGTTCGCCGGCGCGCCCAACCTCAACTCACCACCGATCGGGCAGACGCTGGCCGAGGGCGTGCTCGTGCCCTACCCGATCGAGTCGGCGCTGTCGGGCATCCAACGCCATGAAGACAACATGTACTACCGGCGGGCGTTCACCGTGCCGTCCACCTGGAACGGTCGCCGGGTCAAGCTGAACTTCGGCGCGGTCACCTGGGAGACCCGAGTCTGGGTCAACGGCACCCAGGTCGGCACCCACACCGGCGGCTACGACGCGTTCTCGTTCGACATCACCGCCGCGCTGCGTGCCGGCGACAACGAGATCATCGTCGGCGCCTACTCCCCCATCGACGGCAGCCGCTTCCCGATCGGCAAGCAACGCCGCAACCCCAGCGGGATCTGGTACACGGCGTCGTCGGGCATCTGGCAGACGGTGTGGCTGGAACCGGTGGCCGCCAACAACATCACCCGTCTCGACACCACGCCCGACGTCCCGGCCAACACGCTCGACCTCGTCGTGCAGGGCACGGCAGGACAGCAGGTCCGTGCCGAGGTGCTCACCGGTGGCACGGTCGTCGGTTCGGTCACCGGCACGGTCGGCGCGCACCTGCGCGTCCCGGTGCCGAACGCGCGACTGTGGTCGCCGAGCGACCCGTTCCTCTACGACCTGCGCGTGACCATGGGAACCGATGTGGTGACCGGCTACTTCGGCATGCGCTCACTCGGCAAGGCGGTCGTCGGCGGGGTCATGCGGCCGCTGCTCAACGGCAAGTTCGTGTACCAGCTCGGCACGCTCGACCAGGGTTTCTGGCCCGACGGCAGCTACACCGCGCCGACGGACGAGGCACTGCGGTTCGACCTGGAGCGCCAGAAGGCGTTGGGCTTCAACATGGTCCGCAAACACATCAAGGTCGAGCCGGCGCGCTGGTTCTACTGGGCCGACCGGCTCGGGCTGATGGTGTGGCAGGACATGCCGGCGCTCGACGCGGTCGACGACACCCCGGCGGCCAGCCACGCCAACTACGAGTCGGAGCTGACCAGGATCGTCAACCAGCTCAAGGGCGTCACGTCGATCGTGCAGTGGGTGCCGTTCAACGAGGGCTGGGGCGAGTACGACAACGGCCGCATCGTCGACCTGGTCCGCGGCATCGACAACACGCGGCTGATCAACCACAACTCGGGTTCGAACTGCTGTGTGTCGGATCCGAGTCCCACCAACGGCGACATCATCGACGACCACGCGTACCAGATGTCGACCGGCACCCGCCAGCCCGACGCCACCCAGGTTGCGGTGCTCGGCGAGTACGGCGGGCTCGGCCGCACGGTCGCCGGCCACGAATGGCAGCCCGGCGCCGGGTTCGCGTACGGCCCACTGTTCCCGGACGAGACGTCGCTGACCAACCGGTACGTCGCGATCACCGAGGAAGTCGGCCGGTTCGTACAGGGGCGCGGCCTTTCCGGGTCGATCTACACCGAACCGTACGACGTGGAGAACGAGGTCAACGGCTTCTACACCTACGACCGGCGGATACTGAAGATGAACGCCGCGCAGGTGTTGGCCGTGAACCAGCGGGTGCTCGCCCGCGCGGCCGGCACCGAGGTCGGCCGCGGCGAACTGGTGTCGCTGCGGGTGACCACGCCGGGCTACACCAACCGGTACCTGCGGCACCAGGACAGCCTGGCGCGCACGGATGTGGACAACGGCACCGACGTGCTCAAGCAGGACGCCACGTTCTTGGCGCGGCCGGGCCTCGCGGACGCGTCGTGCCTGTCGTTCGAGTCCCGCAACTTCCCTGGCCGGTTCCTGCGAAACGCCAACTGGCGGCTGCGTTCGGACCCGAACGACGGCTCGGCGGGCTTCTCCGGCGACGCCACGTTCTGTGCCCGTTCCGGTGCCGGCGCGACCGCGCTCGAGTCGTACAACAACCCCGGCGCGTTCGTCCGGCACTACAACGAGGCCGTCTACCTCGCCAGGTCCGGCGGGCCCAACCCGTGGGACACGGCGTCGGGCTTCGCCGCGGACACCACGTGGGCGGCGGTCGTCCCGCTGTGGCGCAGCGGCGCGGACCTGCCGCTGAACACCGCCCGCTCGTTCCGGGTGACCACGCCCGGCTTCACGGACCGCTACCTGCGGCACCGGGACGGTCTCGCGAGGACGGACGTGGTGACGGCGACAAGCCCGGCCCTGCTCAAGGGCGACGCGTCGTTCATCGTGCGGCGCGGGCTCGCCGACCCGAGCTGCTACTCGTTCGAGTCACGCAACATCGCGGGCAACTACCTGCGGCACGCGGACTTCCGGGTGCGGTTGGGCGCGAACGAGAACACCGACCTGTTCCGCCGGGACGCGACGTTCTGCGCGCAGCCCGGCGCGTCGAGCGGGAGCGTGCGGCTGGCGTCGGTGAACGAGCTGGGCACGAACGTCCGGCACTACGCGGAGGAGGTGTGGATGTCCTCGAACGGCGGCGCCCACACCTACGACAACCCGACGTCGTACGCCAACGACGTGAGCTGGGCGGTGACAACGGCCTGGACCCCATAGCGGGGACGGCGCCGCACGGAAGACCTCCGTGCGGCGCCATTCGGGCTCACAGGCGGATCGACTTCTTGTTCATGAACTCCTCGATGCCCGCCGAGCCCAGCTCGCGGCCCATGCCGGATCGTTTGATGCCGCCGAAGGGCAGGTCGGCCTGTGAGCCGCCCGCGGTGTTGAGGTACACCATGCCCGCCTCGATCTGGTCGGCGACTCTGCGGTTGCGTGCCGGGTCGGTGCCGAACACGCTGGCGCCCAGCCCGAACGGCGAGTCGTTGGCGATCGCGACCGCCTCGTCCTCCGTTTCGGCGCGGAAGACCAGCACGACCGGGCCGAAGATCTCCTCGCGGTAGGCGGCCATCTCCGGCGTGACGTCGGTCAGCACGGTCGCCTCGAGGTACGCGCCGGGCCCGTCGATGCGGTGCCCGCCGGTGCGCAGCGTCGCACCCTGGCGGACCGCGGTCTCGATCTGCGCGGCCACCTCGTCCGCGGCCGCGACCGACGCGAGCGGCGGCAGCTTCGTCGCCGGGTCGGCGGGATCGCCGGGCTGGTAGTAGTCGGCGACGCGTTTGGTGAGCCGGTCGATGAAGTCCTCGTACAGGTCGCCCATGACGATCATCCGCTTGGGCGCGTTGCACGACTGGCCGCAGTTGCGCATCCGCGCCGTCGCGGTGGCCTGCACCGTCTCGTCGAGGTCGTCGGTGTCCAGCACGATCAGCGGATCGGACCCGCCGAGCTCCAGTACCGCCCGCTTCAGGTTCCGGCCCGCCTCGGCGGCGACCGAGATGCCGGCCTGCTCGCTGCCGGTCAGCGACACCCCGACGATGCGCGGGTCCTCGAGGACCGACGGGATCTGCCTGCTGGACGCGAACGTGTTGACGTACACGTCGTCCGGCACGCCCGCGTCGCGCAGCACCTGCTCGATGGCAGCCGCCGACCGCGGGCAGATCGACGCGTGCTTGAGCAGGATCGTGTTGCCCAGCACCAGGTTCGGCGCCACGAACCGGGCGACCTGGTAGCACGGGAAGTTCCACGGCATGACCCCGAGCAGCGCGCCGATCGGCTCCTTGGTGATCACCGCGGCGCCACCCTTGATCGACAGCGGCTCGTCCGCCACCAGCGCCGGCCCCTGTTCCCCGTAGTAGGTGAAGATGTCGACGACGATGCCGATCTCGCCGCGGCCCTCGTTGATCCGCTTGCCCATCTCCAGCGTCATGATCGCGGCCAGCTCGTCGGCGCGCTCGGCGAACAGTTCGGCCGCGCGCAGCACGATCGCCGCGCGTTCGGCCACCGGACGCCGCCGCCACGTCGAGTAGCCGCTGTGGACGCGTCCGATCGCGGCCAGAACCTCCGCGTCAGTCGCGTTCTCGATCTCCTCGACCAGCTCGCCCGTCGCGGGGTTGGTGACTGAGTACATGGGGGCGCGATCCTCCTCCGTGCCGGCGTCGACCCCACCAGCATAGTGCATACCGTATGCACTCGCCAAAAGATGGAATGCCCTGAAAGGCGCGTTCAGGGCGTCCAGCGCCCTGAACGCGCCTTTCAGGGCATTTTGCTCAGTCGCCCGGCCACCAGCGGTACAGCGCGGAGTCCTCGTCGTGGCGACGGCGCGAGGTGGCGACCATCGTGAGTGTGCCGAGGATCAGCAGGCTGACGCCTAGGCCGATGGGCAGCGCCACGTTCACGCCGGTCCACGCGAGGTCATCGTCCTTCTTGGCGCCGCCGGCACCGGACCCGCCGCCACCAGAACCGCCGGCGCCACCCCCTACCGAGCCGCCGCTCACGCCGTCGCCCGTCACCGGGTCTGGGCCGGGCGCGGGTGGCTCAGGGGCCTGCCCCGCGACCAGCGCCACGATCGCGTCGTCGGCGCCGGTGAGCGGTTCGCCGGTGTCGCCGGTGCTCTCCAGCGGGTCGGCGCTGTAGGTGGCGTTGTTGGTGAGCTCCGTGGTCGCCTCGTCGGTCGGGGTGGTGACCGTGCAGCGGACGCCGTTGGCGGCGCCGGCACGCAACCCTTCTCCGGTGAGGTCGAAGTCGCAGTCCGGCGCCTTGTCGT
>Ga0193717_1000252_pt1 | contig 40807 bp, 39 predicted proteins | sample U2c2metaG_FD_145900 | JGI IMG/M metagenome (GOLD analysis project Ga0193717, IMG submission 145900) | Soil microbial communities from a riparian zone of the East river system, Colorado, United States - U2c2 | ecosystem: Environmental > Terrestrial > Soil > Riparian zone | place: USA: East River... | reverse complement strand
GCGTCCTTCCCTGGTCGTGGTGAGGTGTGTCAAGGGTCGAACTCGTTCGAGCCCGAAGGGCCGCGAAGCGCCCTTGACTCACCTCACCACGACTAGCAAACTCACGCAGCCCGGCGACGCGAACCACATGCACCTACCCACCAACCAACAACTCGCGGTTCAGCAGTAGGGCGGGTTGCTGGTGACGGCTGTGGCTACTCGGAGGAAGAGGCAGAAGAGGCGGTAGAGGTCGAGCATCGGGGCCTCGACGGTGACTGTGCGGTCGTCACGTTTGTGGACGCCTGGGATCGCCGGGAGGTGGGACGCGACCGAGGCCGACTGCCAGCGGACGGTGAGCCGACGGACCGCATTGCTGGGGGTCGGCGCCTGCGGCAGGGTGCGGAGGGCCGTTTCGGTGGTCGTCTCAATGGTGGCGCGGGCTTCAGCGACTGGCACCAACTGCGCGGCGAAGCGGTCCTTGGCGTACTTGACGGCCACCGTGGAAACATCCGGATCCCAGGCCTTCATCTCGGCGCAAGCGGTGTCGTCGCCGGTGAGCAGCGCGACAGGGACGCCCAGCGAGGCGGCTGCCGCGTGCAGCATGCCGATCTCGCCCACCGGTTCGTCGTCCAGCCAGATGTCCTCGATCTCGTGACCCATGAAGCTGTGACTCAGTACGCCGAGCACGCCGGCCCGCGAGTGGAATCCGACGCAGAGTGCGACCTCGTACTCCGCGGTCAGGCCCTCGATCATCCCGAGCGGCTTGGGACGGCCCTTGATCAGCGCGGCCCGAGGGTCGAGCAGGTCGGGCAGCAGGTTGCGCATCGGTCCGTGCGCGTCGTTCACCAGGACGGACGTGGCGCCGGCTTGGTAGGCGCCGCGGATCGCGGCGTTCACGTCCTCGGTCATCATCACCCGGCCGCGTTCGTAGTCCCGGCCCGGTGGCTGGACGTCGTCGGAGTCGACCAGTCCGGTGATGCCTTCCATGTCCGCGCTGATGTAGACCTTCAACCCTCTGCCTCCCGGAGACGCTTTGAGTTCGCAGCGTATGTTCTGACGTGTGAGCGCCTCCGCGCAGGTCAGCGCGTGGCGGCCCGCGGTGCGCGGCGTCGTCGAGGTCCTGCACGCGTACTTCCCGTCGCATGCCTACCCCAGTCACACCCACGACGCGTGGACCGTGCTGATCGTCGACGAGGGCGCGGTCCGGTACGACCTGGATCACCGCGAGCACGGCCTCGCGCAGGCCCAGGTGTCTCTCTTGCCGCCGAATGTGCCCCACGACGGGCGTTCCGTCCGGCCCGAGGGATTCCGTAAGCGGGTGCTTTACATGGAGCCGGATCGCCTGGGCGGCGACGGTCTGGTCGGCGCGGCCGTGGACCGCCCCGAGTTCGTCGATCCCGTACTACGAACGCGGATCCACCAGTTGCACGGAGTACTGGCTGATGGGCGCGAGGAATTCGAGGCGGAGAGCCGGCTGACGTTGATCGAGGAGCGGCTGCAGCAGCAACTGCGCAATCGAGTGGTGGAGCCGCCGGACCGCCGGGACGCTGGAGTGGCGAGCCGGTTGCGGGAGGTGCTCGACGGGCATCTGCCGACCGGGATCACGTTGGACGAGGCGTCGAAGTTGGTGCACGCGCATCCGGCGCACCTGGTGCGGGCGTTCAGCCGGGAGTACGGGATGCCGCCGCACCGGTATCTGACCGGCCGCCGGGTCGACCTGGCCAGGCGCTACCTGCTCGACGGGCGCCCACCAGCCGAGGTCGCGGGCCTGGCCGGCTTCTACGACCAGTCACACCTGAACCGCCACTTCCGCAAGATGCTCGGCGTGACCCCGACCCAGTTCACCAGACCGTGAACTTCAGACTTTGACGTCGGGCTTGGTTCGGGTCGCCTTGTAGGCGCGGTAACCCCAGGTGCCGAGCAGGGCGGCGATCAGCAAGTTCACGATGATCAGCACGGTGTGCGCGACGTAGTACCCGGTCGGGCGGCCAGAGGTGCCGGCCAGGTTCTTGATGAAGGTCACATAGGTGACGACGTTCCAGATGGCGATGCCGATCAGGACCAGTGCGTGCTTGCGTTCGAGTCTCACTCACTCATTGTCCACCCGTACTGCGTAGCGGGGCGGCCGCGCCTCACTCGGCCGCCCCGAGCGAGGGGCGAGCTCTCTACGTGCACCGAGGCTGAATCATGCCGACCGGGCCGGGCAAGGCCTTAGAAGCTACTGGCGGGTCACTACAAGGGTTAACCTTCAGCGGGACGCGAGGTCGGGGCCACCGCGGTCAACTGTGCGTAGCAGTTGGGTGCGGTTCGCGACACCGAAGCGGCGGTAGAGGCGGGTGAGTTGCGACTCGACCGCCTTGACGCTGAGGTAGAGGGCAGCCGCGATCTCACGGTTGGTGGAACCGTCCCGGACCATCGCGACGATCTGCAGCTCGTTGTCGGTGAGCTCGGACGGCTGCCGGCTCCGGCTCGGTACGTCGAGCCGCGCCAGCTCGGTCTCCGCCACCTCACGCCAGGCCGGAGCGCCGTAGCTCTCGAACTGCTCGATCGCGTCGAGGAAGGCGGTCCGCGCCACCGAACGGCGACGGGCCTGCCTCGCCACCCGGCCGCGGGTCAGTTCGCAGCGGGCGAGGTCCAACGGGTAGATGTGATCGCCGGCCGTGTTGACGGTCTTTTCCAGCAGGTCCAGGGCCGCCGCCGGATCGCCTTGTTTGGCGATCAGCAGAGCCTCGGACCGGGCCAGCCCGACCCGCACGACCTCGCGGTCCAGGGTCTCGGCCCGCTCACGGATCTCGGCGATCAGGGCCGCGGCATCATCCAGCCGTCCGGCCCCGACCAGGGCCTCCGCGTAGTCGGCGTGCCAGGGAATCACGGCCGGATCGAACGGCATCGCCGCCTCGCCGGAGTCCGCGATCGCGTCGAACGCCTCGACCGCGCGCTGCGGGTCGCCGGTCAGCACGCCCACCAGGCCGACACTTGCCAGCGCCGGACCGGTCCACTCGTCGTTGCCGACCGCCCGCACCGCTTCCAGCGCGGCATCGGCGAGCACCCGCGCGGCCGTCGCAGTACCGCCGACCCACTCGGCCCGGCTCGCGATCACCATGCCGACCTCGGGCTCGTCGCCCAGGTCCTGCATCAGCTGGAGGCATTCGTGCCCGGCTGCGAGGGCGTCAGCGCCCCTGCCGCTGCGCTCGTAGATCGCGGTCGCGGAGATCAGGATCCCGGCCAGCCAGCGGATCGCGCCGCCCGCCCGCACCTCGTCGACCAGCGCGGAGATCCCCGCGATCGCCTCGTCGGTCCGGCCCAGGAAGAGCTCGCGCATCGCGCCCATCTGCCGGGCATGCACGACGGTCTTGGTCAGCGGCAGCCCGATCGCGAGCTCGGCCGCCTGGGAGAGCAGCCGGTCGGACGCGACTCCGCCACCGACCGCGATCTCGACCGGGTTCGCCGCGCTCAGCGCATCCACCAGAATCTCGGTGTCGCCGCACTTGCGAGCCAGCTTCTCCGCGATCCGGGCGTCTTCCCGCGCCTCGTCGAGCCGCCGGTCGAAGTACGCGCTGTGGCTGCGGATGATCCTGACCTTGGCCTCGAGCCGGTCGTCGCCGACGGCTGCCTCGAAGGCCTCGGCGAGCAGTTCGATCCGGCGGTCGCGCTCGGGCCACGCCGCGTCCACGAGCAGCAGCAGCGCCGGCACCTTCACCTCCGGACGGGTCGCGACCTGTACCGCGAAGCGCGCCATCTCGGCGGACTCCACCAGATGACCGGCCGCGGCAGCGTCGTCCGCGGCCCGGGTGAGACGCCGGGCCCGGTCGTCCGGCTGGTCCGCCGGAGTGCGCTCGGCGGCGAGTCGCCACAGGGTCGCCGCGGTGCCGAGCGCTCCACGGCCACCGGCGGTCGCGGCGGCCTCCTCGATGGTGGCGGCCAGGTCCGCATCCGCCTCCTGGGTCGCCAGGGCCCGGTGCCTCGCGTTCTCGACCGGCTCTTCGACCACGGCAGCCAGCTGTGCGTGCGCCTGCCGACGAGCCGCGGACGTCGCCTCGGCGTACACGAACTCCCGGAGCAGCGGGTGGGAGAAGCGCAGCCGCTCGGAGGAGATGTCGATCAGCCCCAGGTCCTCGGCCTCGGCGAGTGCGGCGTCGATCGGCCTGCCGATGGACTGCGCGAGCTGGACGGTGGTCGGGCGCGGGGAGGACGCGGCATGCAGGAGTAGTTCGTGAGTGGCCGGGCTGAGGTCGGCTAGGCGGTCCCCGAGCAGGGTCTTCAGGCGGCTCGACACCGGCAGGGGGTCGTTCGGCGAGACGCCTTGCGGGTGCCGCAGTACGGCGCGGCCCAGCTCTAGCGCCATGAACGGGTTCCCGGCGCTCGCGGCGTGGATCCGTCGCGCAGTACGGACCGGGAGTGGGCTGGACAACCTGTTGCGGAGGAGAGCCAGTACGTCGGGCTCCGTGAGCGGGGGTACTTCCAGCTGCAGCAGGGGGTCCGGGCATGCCTCTGCCATCGCCGGGAGATCCCCGTCGGCCACCTGCTCAGTGGCGAGCATGTGCACGCCTTCGGTCAGCCTGCGCGCGCAGAACGTGAGCACTTCGAGGCTGGACGGGTCCACCCACTGGATGTCGTCCACGACGAGCAACACCGGCCCGGACGCCGCCAGGCGCCGCAGTACGTGCAGGACCGCGAGGCGGACGGCCAGCTCGTCCCGGACGGTGTCGGGGGCGCTGGCCTTGAGCAGGGCGACCTCGAGCGGTTGCCGGAGGTGGTCAGGGAGCACCTGCCAGGCGAGCTCGAGCTGGTTCGAAAGGAGATCGAGGAGCGTGACGTAGGGCAGGCCGGCCTCGCTCTGGGAGGGCGCCGCGCTCAGCACCCGGCAGCCGGCTCGGGTCCGGTCGGCCACGAGGGCGCGGCCCAGGGCGGACTTCCCGATCCCTGTCGGCCCGTAGAGCAGCACGCTGCCACTGGTCTCGAGCTGCTTCCGCGCACGCTCGACCAGTCCGGTGCGCCCGACCAGCTCGTCGTCAGTCATGGATCCACATTCTCCCCGAAGGATTACATTCGCCCACATCACAGTCGAGTGCCAATGGACACGGCGAGTGTCACACATCGAAACTCGTCCGCCACCACCTCGTTACCCATCTGTTCACGCCACGTGGCGTTCACCACTGCGCACTCCCCCGGCGTGTCGCCCGCCAGCAATCCATTTCTTGGCGCGGCGGTTCGCTGGGGCTCGTGTGGTTCGGGGGTTCATGGGTGTGGGTAGCTCGCGGGTGGGTGTGGTGGTTCGCGTCGCCGGGCTGCGTGATGGTGCCAGTCGAGGTGGTGGGTATCAAGGGCGCTTCGCGGCCCTGCGGGCTCGAACAAGTTCGACCCTTGACACCCACCACCTCGACCAGGGAAGGACGCAGCTACGCCCGGAGCCGCTGGGAAGTACGGCCACAGTCCGGGGGATCCAAATGCCCCGGCAACCGGCGAACCCTGCGGAACCCGGCCTGGATCGATCCGTAAGTGGGGGGTACCTCCGCGAACGGCGGGTTATCCCCGGGCCTAACCGGGGAGAACCCGCCGTAGGTAGGGGTACCCCACCTGCGGCGTGCCCGCCGGGTCGATGGGCACCACCTGGCGGAATACGCGCACCACCAGGCGGTCCAACCAGGAGTCCAACTGGCCGATAGCGGGTTGTGCGACCGATAGCGCCCTAAAGACCGGCATCGGTCGAACGGCCCGGCAGCGGGCTGCTCGCCTGCTGGGCCGATAGCGGGTTGTGCGACCGATAGCGCCCTGAAGACCGGCATCGGTCGAACGGCCCGGCAGCGGGCTGCTCGCCTGCTGGGCGGTCGCGGGTTGTTCGACTGATAGCGCCGGGGCCGGCGTCGGCTGCACAGACACGGCACCAGTGCCTAGCCGGACGGCGCGAGCTGGGTCAGGTTAGGAAGGCTCGGAGGAGGGCGGCGGTGCCGGCTAGGTGTTCTTGCATGGTGCGGCGGGCGGTGGTGGGGTCGGCGGCGAGGATGGCGTCGACTATGGCCTGGTGTTGTTCGTCGGAGTGGACGATGTTGCGTTCGAGTAGCGGGATGGCGTCGAGCAGGGCGTTCAGGCGCATCCGGACGTCTGCGACCGCCGAGGTGAGGGAGGGTGAACCGCTGACCTCGGCGATGGCGAGGTGGAGGCGGGAGTCCATCCGGCGGTAGTCGGGGAGCTTGGCGGCGGCGGTACCGGCGAGGCTGCCGCGGAGGTGGTCGCGTTCCTCGGGGCTCAGCTCGCGGGATGCCGCTGCCTCGGCCGCGCCGACTTCGAGGGCGGAGCGGAGTACGAGTGCGTCCTCGAGGCCGCTGCCGAGCTCGCGGGCGAGGCGTTTGGCGCCGATCCGGCGGGGTTTGGGGAGGCGCTCGTTGACGAAGGTACCGCCGTACCGGCCGCGGCGGGATTCGACGTAGCCGGATTCGGTGAGTGCGCGGATCGCCTCGCGGAGGGTGACGCGGGAGACGGACAGGCGGCCGGCGAGGTCGCGCTCGGACGGCAACCGCTCGCCGGGGCCGACGACGCCGAGCTTGATTGCCTGCAGCAACCGCTCGACGGTCTCCTCGAACGGGTTGCCGGCCCGAACCGGGCGGAACAGAGCCTCATCAGCCCGCGACACCCCGTCGACCTGCTCAACCATCCGCCACCCACCTCCCGCTCTTCATCACCCTACGACCCCGTACTACGAACCTCCTGCCGAACGCGGGCGGTGCGCTCCACGTCGCTTTCATTCGCCCCCTTCACCCCACGTGCGGCGTGTCTTGCTGGTGACCGTTGCATCAGGGTGAAAAGGGGGCGAATGAAAGTAGGTGGTGGTTGGGGTTGGGGTTGGGTTAGACCGGGGTTACGTAGGCGGCGGAGATTCCGCCGTCGACGAGGAAGGTGTTGGCGGTGATGAAGGAGGAGTCGTCGCTCGCCAGGAAGGCGACGGCGGCGGCGATCTCTTCGGGTTCGCCGAAGCGGCCCATCGGGACGTGGACGAGCCGGCGCTCCGCGCGCTCGGGGTCGGTGGCGAAGAGTTCCTGCAGCAGCGGGGTGTTCACCGGCCCCGGGCACAGCGCGTTGACCCGGATCCCCTGCCGGGCGAACTCGACCCCGAGTTCCCTGCTCATCGCGAGCACGCCGCCCTTCGACGCGGAGTACGAGATCTGTGAGGTGGCGGCGCCCATCACCGCGACGAACGAGGCCGTGTTGATGATGGAGCCCTTGCCCTGGCGCTGCATGTAGGGGATGGCGGTCTTGCAGCACAGGTACACCGAGGTCAGGTTGACCTCCTGGACCTTCCGCCACGCGTCGAGACCAGTCTCCAGGATCGAGCCGTCCTCCGGCGGCGAGATGCCCGCGTTGTTGAACGCGATGTCGACGGACCCGAAGGCGTCGTAGGCCTGGCGGAACAGGTTCTCCACCTCGGTCTCGCTCGTCACGTCGGTCGGCACGTACAGCCCGCCCACCTCGTCCGCGGCTGCCTTGCCCGCGGCCGGGTCGAGGTCGCCGATGACGATCTTCGCCCCCTCGGCCGCCAGCCGGCGGACGCTGGCCAGGCCGATCCCGCTGGCGCCACCGGTCACCACCGCGACCCGGCCGGCCAGTCGATGAGCGTTCACGTCTGTCATGGGATTCAGTCCTCCGGTTCAGATGTCAGAGATGAAGATGTTCTTGGTCTCGGTGAACGCGTCCAGCGCGTCCGGCCCGAGCTCGCGACCGAGCCCGGACTGCTTGTAGCCGCCGAAGGGCGTCGAGTACCGCACCGACGAGTGCGAGTTCACCGACAGGTTCCCGGCCTCGACCCCGCGGCTGACGCGCAGCGCGCGCCCGATGTCGCGGGTCCAGATCGAGCCGGACAGCCCGTACTGCGAGTCGTTGGCGATCCGCACCGCGTCAGCCTCGTCCTCGAACGGCACCACCGCGACCACCGGACCGAAGATCTCGTCCCGCACGGCCGGCGCATCCGGAGCCGCCGGGGTGAGCACGGTCGGCGGGAACCAGAATCCCGGCCCGTCGGGCGCAGTACCGGTGAAGGCGACGTCCTGCTGCACATAGGCCGCGACGCGCTCGCGTTGTTTCGCGGAGATGAGCGGACCCATCTCGGTCTGCGGATCACTGGGGTCGCCGACCTTGAAACCCTTGACCGCGGGCTCGAGCAACTCCAGGAACCGGTCGTAGGCCGACCGCTCGACCAGGATCCGCGACCGCGCGCAGCAGTCCTGACCGGCGTTGTCGAACACCCCGTACGGCGCCTGCGCGGCCGCCTTCTCCAGATCGGCATCCGCGAAGACGATGTTCGCGGACTTGCCCCCGAGCTCCAGCGTCACCCGCTTCACCTGGTCCGCACACCCGGCCATGATCTGCTTGCCGACCCCGGTGGACCCGGTGAACACGACCTTCCGTACTGCGGGATGGGTGACGAACCGTTGTCCCACCACGGTCCCCGCCCCCGGCACGATCTCCAATACGCCCGGCGGCAACCCGGCCTCCAACGCAAGCTCCCCCAACCGCACCGCGGTCAATGGAGTCAACTCAGCAGGCTTCAGTACTACGGTGTTCCCGGCTGCCAGCGCCGGAGCGAATCCCCAACCGGCGATCGGCATCGGGAAGTTCCACGGCACGATGATGCCGACCACGCCCAGCGGCTCGGCGAAGGTGAGGTTGATGCCTCCGGCAACGGGTATCTGCTTCCCGAACAACCGCTCGGGCGCCGCGGAGTAGTAGTTGAGGACGTCGCGCACGTTGCCCGCCTCCCAGCGAGCATTGCCGATGGTGTGCCCGGCATTCTCCACCTCCAGCGCCGCGAGATTGTCCAGATCCGCATCGACGGCGTCGGCGAACCTCCGCAGCAGTCGACCGCGATCCGCCGGAGTCACCTCACGCCAGCTTCCGAAGGCGGCTGATGCCCGAGCGATCGCTTGGTCGGTCTCGTGCTCCGAGGCCAGTTCGATCGTCCGAACCACCTTCTCGGTGGCCGGGTTGATCACATCGTGAGTCACGGGGTGGTTCTCCTTCCGGCCTCCACCAGTGCGGTGAACAGCCTGAGATCGTCTGGGTTCTCCTCGGGATGCCACTGCACCCCGAGCGCGAAGTCGTGGCCGGTCACCTCGGCCGCTTCGACCGTTCCGTCACCGGCCCGGGCCGTGACCTGCAGCGTCGGTGCGACGACATCGATCGCCTGGTGGTGGTAGCAGGGCACGGTGGTGCGATCGCCGAAGAGCCTGCCGGTCAGCGTCTCCGGCTCGACCTTCACCTCGGTCTGCCCGAAGACCGCCGGGGACGGCCGGTGCTCGTCGTGCGCGACCGCGTCCGGCAGATGTTGCTGAAGGGTGCCGCCCAGAGTGACGTTCAGCATCTGCAACCCTCGGCAGATGGCGAGCAGCGGAACGTCGGCGGACAGCGCCGCACGGATCAGGATCGCCTCGTGTTCGTCCCGGCCCGGCCGGGTGTCCACAGTCTCCGGATGCGGCTCAGCGTCGTACGAGCTGGGGTCGACGTCACAACCGCCGGCGATGATCAGGCCGTCGAGCAGTTCCAGCACGGTCGGGTCGGTGCCGACCGGCGGGAGCAGCAGCGGTACTCCGCCCGCGGCGACCACGGCGTCGAGGTAGACCCGGGGCAGCAGCGAGGCGTCCCGCTCCCAGACTCCCCAGATCGTCGGCTCCAGGTAGGTGGTGATGCCGATGCGCGGTTTAGAGACGTTCGAAACCACGGACTCGCTCCCAATCGGTGACAGCGGCGTCGTAGGCGTCCAGCTCCACCCTTGCCGCGTTGACGTAGTGATCGACCATCTCGTCGCCGAAGGCCTCGCGGGCGATCTTCGAGCCGCCGAACAACGCCGACGCCTCGCGCAACGTGGTCGGCACGTGCGGCTTGTCGGAGTTGTAGGCGTTGCCCTCGAGCATCGGCTCCATCTCGAGTTCGTTCTCGATGCCGTGCAGGCCGGAGGCGATCAGCGCGGCGACGGCGAGGTACGGGTTCACGTCGCCGCCCGGCAGCCGGTTCTCCACCCGGAGCGACTCGCCGTGCCCGACAACCCGCAGCGAGCAGGTGCGGTTGTCGAGCCCCCAAGCGACGGCCGTCGGCGCGAAGCTGCCCGGCACGAACCGCTTGTAGGAGTTGATGTTCGGCGCCAGCAGATAGGTGAACTCGGGCAAGCAGGCGAGCTGCCCCGCGACGAACCGCTCCATCAACTCGGAGAATCCGTGCTCGCGATCCCCGGCCAAGACAGCGCTTCCGTCCGTACTACGGAAGCTCAGGTGGATGTGGCACGAGTTGCCCTCGCGCTCGTTGTACTTCGCCATGAAGGTCAGGCTCTTGCCATGCAGCGAGGCGATCTCCTTGGCACCGTTCTTGTAGATCGAGTGGTTGTCGCAGGTGGCCAGCGCCTCGTCGTACCGGAAGGCGATCTCCTGCTGGCCGAGGTTGCACTCGCCCTTGGCGGACTCGACGTACAGGCCGGCGCCTTCCATCGAGTTACGGATGTCCCGCAGCAGCGGCTCGATCCGGGCGGTGCCGAGCATCGAGTAGTCGACGTTGTACTGGTTCGCGGGCTCGAGGTCCTTGTAGGTCTTGTTCCAGGCCGACTCGAAGGTGTCGTTGAAGACGATGAACTCGAGCTCGGTCCCGACGAACGCCTTCAGCCCGCGCTCGGCCAGCCGGTCCAGCTGGGCCTTGAGGATCTGCCGGGGGCTGGCGGGCATCGGCGTCTTGTCCAGCCACTGCACGTCGCAGATCACGAGCGCTGTGCCCGGCAGCCAGGGCAGCAACCGGAGCGTGTCGAGGTCCGGCGCCATCAGCAGGTCGCCGTAGCCGCGCTCCCAGGAGGACATCTCGTAGCCGTCGACGGTGTTCATGTCGACGTCGACCGCGAGCAGGTAGTTGCAGCCCTCGGTGCCGTGCGCGAGTACTTCCTCGAGGAAGTACCTGGCCCCGCAGCGCTTGCCCTGCAGGCGCCCCTGCATATCGGTGATCGCGACCAGGACCGTGTCGATGGTGCCGGAGGCGACCAGGTCGCGGAGTGCCTGGACGGTCAGTTTGCCGGTGTTTGAGGCCACGGTCGCTCCCGGAAGGTCTATTGGTCTGCGGTCAGTCCATTGACGCAAGGGTAGGCGGTGATGTCAATCAGTCCATTCCCTTGACAGCGGGTCGCCGCGCGAGGAACCTCGTGGCCATTCCTAGTGGTATGGCGGTAGACCATTGGAGGCCCCGCGATGAGCCGGAAGAACGAGCGCGTCGACTACCAGCAGGTCGGCAAGGAGTACCTCGAGCAACGACAGCTGCGGCGGGGCGCGGCCGGCTGGGTGCTGCTGGCCGGGCTCGGGGTCGCCTACGTCATCTCCGGCGACTACGCCGGCTGGAACTTCGGGCTGGCCGAGGGCGGCTGGGGCGGGCTGCTGATCGCCACCGTGCTGATGGCCACGATGTACACCTGCATGGTCTTCGGGCTGGCCGAGCTGGCATCCGCGATCCCGGTCGCCGGCGCGGGGTACGGGTTCGCCCGGCGCGCACTCGGCCCACTCGGCGGGTTCGCGACCGGCACGGCGATCCTGATCGAGTACGCGATCGCCCCAGCCGCCATCGCCACCTTCATCGGCGGCTATGTCGAAGCGCTGGGGTTGTTCGGCCTGACCTCCAGCTGGCCGGTGTACCTGGCCTGCTACGTGATCTTCATCGGCATCCACCTGTACGGCGTGGGCGAGGCACTGAAGTTGACCATGGCCATCACGGCGATCGCCGTGGTCGGGCTGGTGGTGTTCGTGATCGCGATGGTGCCGCAGTTCGACGCCGACAAGTTGTTCGACATCGTGCCGAACTCGGCGGCCGGCGCGAGCGACTTCATCCCCTTCGGGTACGCCGGGGTGCTGGCCGCGCTCGTCTACGGGATCTGGTTCTTCCTGGCCGTGGAGGGCGTGCCGCTGGCTGCCGAGGAGGCGCGGGATCCGGTCAAGGACATGCCGCGCGGCATCATCACGGCGATGGCGATCCTGCTGGTCTTCGCCGGCCTGATGCTGGTCTTCACCGCGGGCGGTGCCGGTTCCTCGGTCGTCGCCGACTCGGACAACCCGTTGCCCTTGGCCATCCGTACTGCGCTCGGCGGTGACCCGTGGGTCGCGGACTTCGTCAACTACGTGGGTCTTGCCGGCCTCGTGGCCAGCTTCTTCTCCATCGTGTACGCGTACTCGCGGCAACTGTTCGCGTTGTCCCGGGCGGGTTATCTCCCGAGGTTCCTGTCGGTGACGGGGAAGCGCAAGACGCCGTACCTGGCGCTGACCGTGCCCGGCCTGATCGGCTTCCTGCTCGCGGCGATCACCCAGGACGGCGCGCTACTGATCAACATCGCGGTGTTCGGCGCAACCGTGTCGTATGTGCTGATGATGCTGGCGCACATCGTGCTGCGCACCCGCGAACCAGGCCTCGAGCGGCCGTACCGGACTCCGGGCGGCGTCGTCACCACCAGCGTCGCTCTGGTACTGGCCGTGACGGCCGTGATCGCGACCTTCTTCGTGGACGAGAAGGCCGCCGCGATCACCGCGGGCATCTTCGTGGTCGCCATCGCCTACTTCTGGTTCTACAGCCGCCACCACCTGGTCGCCTCGGCTCCCGAAGAGGAGTTCGCCGCGATCCAGCAGGCGGAGTCCGAGTTGTCGTGATCGAGCCCTGACCCAGACTGGCTGCCATGATCGGCCAATGACCCAGACTGCAGCATCGAGCGAGCCCGGCCAGACCTCGTCGGCCGGGCTCGGCCTCCGGTCGGCGTTGTGGTTCCCGCTCTTTGACGAACTGGCGGACCCGGCCGTCGCAGTACAGCTGGCTGTGGAGGCGGAGGAGGCCGGCTGGGACGGGGTCTTCCTCTGGGACCACGTCAACTGGCGTGATCCGGTCCAGCGGGTTGCGGATCCGTGGATCGTGCTCGCGGCCATGGCAGCGCGAACCGAGCGGCTGCGGCTGGGTCCGATGGTCACGCCTCTCGCGCGGCGTAGGCCGGTCAAGGTGGCGCGGGAGACGGCGACGCTGGATCAGTTGAGCGGAGGGCGGCTGACGTTGGGAGTCGGGCTCGGCAGCGACCGGTTCGGCCGCGAGTTCTCCGGCACAGGTGACGAGACCGATGACCGCCTCCGCGCCGCAATGCTCGACGAATGCCTCGACGTGCTCACCGCGGCCTGGAGCGGCGAAGAGGTACACCACCAAGGGCAGCACTACACGGTCGACGGCATCCGCTTCCTCCCCCGCCCGGTCCAGCAACCCGGAGTACCGGTCTGGGTCGCAGGATTCCCCGGCAACCTCAAACCACTACGCCGCGCCGTCCGCTACGACGGCTTCTTCCCGGTCAACCTCGACCACCCCGACCAGGTCGCAGAGATCTCCGAAACCCTCGCAAAGCTCCGCCAGGACGCCACCTCGCCGTTCGATCTCGCGGTCGGGCTCTCGCCCGACGCCGATCCCGCTCCGTACGTCGCCGCAGGCGCCACCTGGCGACTTGTCGAGTTCGGCCCGGACGACCTCCGGCTCGATGACGTCCGCGCCGTACTCCGCGCCGGCCCTTCCTGGTGAGGCCGGCCGGGCAGGCGCAGTACTGCCTTGGCACGATCCGGACAGTGAACGGCTTTGCACTTGGCGCGATGACGCTCAAAATCGGCTGATCCGGTCGCCCGCCCCGCGGCCAATGATCTCGAGGAGCGCATCCATGCGATCTCTCATCACCCGCCCCCGCGTCTTCGCCGTCCTGCTGGCTGGTTCGGCGCTCGCTTTCAGTCCGCTCGGCGGCCAGGCCACGGCCCAGGTACCGGTCGAGCAGCTGAGCACTCCCTGTCTCACCCCGGCCGAAGGACCGTCCGCTCGTGGCGGCCTCGGTGCCGACACTCGCGAGATGAGTGCTGCCGAGCAGAAGGCGATCGACGCACAGACCGCTCAACTGCTCGCCGCCAAGCGTGCTCGTGGTCTTGCGCCGGCGGCCGGCAAGCTCGCCGCGGCGACGGTTCCGGTCTACATCCACGTGATGCGGAGCAGCAGCGGTGCCGGCGACGTGACCGCCAGCCAGATCACCCAGCAGATCGCTGAGCTGAACCAGGACTTCGCCGGCGGCGAATCCTCGGCCGCTGCGAACACCGGGTTCACGTTTACGCTGGCCGGGACGTACCGGTACAACAACAGCACCTGGCACACCGACGGCCAGAGCACCACGTACCGTGCGCAGACCCGCAAGGGTGGCAAGAACGCGCTGAACATCTGGCTCGTCAACTTCAGCTACCTCGGCATCGCCACCTTCCCGTGGGACTACGCGAGCAACCCGTCGATCGACGGGATCCGGGTGCAATACAGCTCGCTGCCCGGTGGTTCGGCGACCAACTTCAACCTCGGCAAGACCGCTACGCACGAGGCCGGCCACTGGTTCGGGCTCTACCACACGTTCCAGGGCGGCTGTACTTCCACGAACGACTCCGTCTCGGACACCCCGGCTCAGACCAGCGCCAGCAGTGGCTGCCCGACCGGGCGCAACTCCTGCTCGCTGCCCGGCGTGGACCCGATCCACAACTACATGGATTACTCGTACGACTCCTGCTACAACCAGTTCACTCCGGGCCAGAGCACTCGCATCAGCAACGCCTGGACTGCCTACCGCGCGTGACTCGTGGACCAGAGGCCGTCTAGAGTGCCGCCGATGCGTGTCCTCCTGACGGCCGTCGCCACCACCGCACTGGTGGTGGCAGGTCCTCTTGCAGCGACCGCCGCCGGCCAGAGCCCCCAGGGCTCGGTCGGCGGCGACCAGCTGACGACGGAGCCGACGGTCGTCGCTGACGGAGCGACACCGCCGGCGGTGCAGGCGTCGGCGTACGTGGTCGCGGACGTCGATACAGGCTCGGTACTGGCCGCCAAGGCTCCGCATGCCAAGCTCCGCCCGGCGAGCACGCTCAAGACGCTCACCGCGCTGGTCCTCCTCCCCCGGCTGAACAAGTCGGACCAGGTGATCGGCACAGACGAGGATGCCGGCATCGAGGGCAGCAAGGTCGGTGTCTATCCGGGCCTGCGGTACTCGGTCGACCTGCTGTTCCAGGGGATGTTCCTGGCGTCCGGCAATGACGCTGTCCACGCGCTTGCCGCGCACGATGAAGGCGGCGTGCCGGCCACCATCCAGCGGATGAACAAGCTGGCAGCGGAGATCGGGGCGCGCGACACACACGTCACCGATCCGACCGGACTGGACGCGGACGGGCAGTACTCCAGCTCGTACGACCTGGCGTTGTTCGCGCAGGCGGGTCTCCGGCGGCCGGACTTCGCGAAGTACGCGAGCACGAAGTACACGAACTTTCCACTGGCGAAGGCTGGTACGTACCAGGTCGCCAACCAGAACAAGCTGCTGTTCAACTACGACGGCGCGCTCGGGGTGAAGACGGGCTACACGACGCTGGCGCGCAACACGTTCGTCGGTGCGGCCCGGCGCGACGGGCACACGCTGGTGGTGACGCTGATGAACTCGCCACACGGGATCACCGAGGACGCCTCGACACTGCTCGACTGGACCTTCGCGAAGTACGACTTGCTCAGCCCGGTCGGCACCCTGGTCAAGCCCACGATCACCGAGACCGCCGGCGACGGGCCCAACGTCTCCAAGAAGTCCTCAGCCGGTTCGCAACTCCCGAAGCGCACCCGGGCCGTGCTGGCACCGGGCCAGGCAGTCCAGGGTCTCGCCCTCCGCATCCCCGTCTGGGCCTACGCGGCCCCACCCTTCCTCCTACTCCCCCTCTTCCTCCGCCGCCCCCGCACCCTCCGCACAAGACGCTCCCGCCGCCACTAACGGCGCAAGGAGCGGGCGGCGCGGGCTAGTTGGACGGTGAGGGCGGTGGCGGTGGCGCCTAGGAGGGCGCCGGCGGCTACGGCGACCGTGTCCGCCTTGCGGGCGGGGATCGGGATCACCTTGTACTTCTTGCCGGGAGGTCCTGGGAGCAGCCCGTCCGCGTCGGGCTCAGCTGGACCACTCGGGCGCGCGGAGCGGGCGGCGTACGCGGGCTGGTCGGTCTCGAAGGGCATCGCGGCGCGAGCGGCTTCCTCGGCCTCGCCGGTACGCCAGCGATAGTCGAGCGTCGCTTCCTTCGCCCACGCCGCGATCAGCATGATCGCCCGGGTCAGCAGGTAGATCCACACCAGCAGCGCCAGCGGCAACGCGAGCGCTCCATAGGCCGCGTTGTTGCCGATCACGCCGTCGACGTAAACGTTGCCGAGCCGCTGCGCCAGGTAGAAGAGGATGCCGCCGGCAAGAGCCGCGATCAGTGCCACCTTGCGGGGCAACACGATCCGCGGCAGGGCGGTCTGCAGATACAGGAACAACACCGCACCGGCCCCGACACCGACCACGATGCTGACCAGGTCGAGCCCCCAGTTGGCGAACCAGGTGTTCTCCAGCCCGGTCCACCCGACGACCTTCTTCGACAGGCCGGTGAGGAAGGACGACGCGCCGGTGGCGATCAGGCCGATCGCGCCCAGGCCGATCAGGGCGCCGAGGTCCATCACCTTGAGCCTCACGGCGTTACCGGGCTGGTCGTCGAGTTCGTGCATGGACCGGATCGAGGCCCGCAGCGAGTCGATCCAGCCGAGGCCGGTCAGCAACAGGGTGACGGCCGAGATCAGCCCGATGGTGCCGGCGTGGTCGATCAGCGAATCGAGATCGATCTTGTCGCCGATCCCCGGCAGATTGGTGCTCAGGGCATCTTTCAGGTCCTGCACCGCCCCGTCGTTCAGCAGCCGGCCGGTGATCGCCGCCGCCAGCACGATCAACGGGAACATCGAGAGGAAGGCGAAGAAGGTCGTCGCCCCGGCGAGGCGGTTGCCCCGCCGGTCGCCGTACCGCTTCCAGGCCCGCCACACCTGGGACCGGCTGAACCGGTTCCAGACCGCTTTGGCCCGCGCTTTGACTGCCATGGTGCTCCTGTACCCCCGGGGTCGCGGAGTACTAGCCTGCCAGCGGGAAGGAGCGCTGGGGCCGCCACACGCCGTCCGCGCCGTGCTCGTACCGGCTGAAGGCGTCCACGTCGAAGGCGCAGTCGTACGTCGACAACGCGTCGTACGCGAGGTCCAACGCCTCCTTGTCCAGGTCGTGCGCAACCGTCACGTGCGGGTGGTACGGGAACCGCAGCTCACCCTGGAGCGGTCCCGACCGGACCTGCGACTGCAGCACCTCGCAGGACGAGATCCCCTCGGCCAGCGTGACGAAGACCACCGGCGAGATCGGCCGGAAGGTCGCCGTACCACGGAGCCGGATCCGGAAGCTCGGGAACCGGGCCGCCACCTGCAGCAGGTGGTCGGCGATGGTCGCCAGGTCCTCGTCGGCCACCTCGGTCGGCGGCAACAACGTCACATGGGTCGGGATCGACGAGGCCATCGGATCTCCGAAGTCGGCCCGGTATTTCTGCAGCTCCGAACCGTAGGGTTCCGCGATCGGGATCGCGACACCGATTGTGGCCATCCGGCGGCCTACCGGCCCGGCCCGGAAAGGGACCCGGCGGCGGGCACGAAACCGAGCCGGTCGTAGACCCGGCGAAGGGTCGGCTCGGTGACGGCGCGGGCGCGCTCGGCCCCGCGGGCCAGGATCGCGTCCAACTCGGCCGGGTCGTCCAGGTAGGCCAGCGTCTTCTCCCGGAACGGGGTGACGAACTCGACCACCTGCTCGGCCAGGTCCTTCTTGAAGTCGCCGTAGCCGCGACCGGCGTACTCGTCCTCGAGTTCGCTGATCTTGCGGCCGCTGAGCGCGGAGTAGATGGTCAGCAGGTTCGCGACGCCGGCCTTGTTCTCCTGGTCGAAGATGACGTCACGGCCGGAGTCTGTGACGGCCGAGCGGATCTTCTTCGCACTCACCTTCGGATCGTCCAGCAGGTCGATGATGCCGGCCGGCGACGAGGACGACTTGCTCATCTTCGCGGTCGGGTCCTGCAGGTCGGCGATCTTCGCCGTCTCCTTGACGATGTACGGCTCCGGCAGCCGGAAGGTCTTCCCGAACCGGTGGTTGAAGCGCTGCGCCAGGTCGCGGGTCAGCTCCAGGTGCTGACGCTGATCCTCACCGACCGGGACCCGGTCGGCCTGGTAGATCAGGATGTCCGCGGCCTGCAGGATCGGGTACGTGAACAGGCCGACGGTGGCCCGGTCGGTGCCGCCCTTGGACGACTTGTCCTTGAACTGGGTCATCCGGCTGGCCTCGCCGAAGCCGGTGATGCAGCCGAGCACCCAGCCGAGCTGGGCGTGCTCCGGCACGTGCGACTGGACGAACAGCGTCGACCGCTCCGGGTCGATCCCGGCCGCCAGCAGCTGCGCGACCGAGCGGCGGGTCCGGTCCCGCAGCGCCTTCGGTTCGTACTCGACCGTGATCGCGTGCAGGTCCACCACGCAGTAGAACGCGTCGTGGTCCTCCTGCAGGGCGACCCACTGACGCACCGCGCCGAGGTAGTTGCCGAAGTGGAAGGAGTCCGCTGTGGGCTGGATCCCGGACAGAACCCGGGGGCGCCGGGTCGTCGCGGGCTCGGCCGGCACAGGGGTGTCGTCGGGGACGGCTGCTGACATGCCGCCGATTCTGCCAGCGACCCCGCTCCCACCCACACCCGGGAGCCTCCGCACCGTGTCGCCCTAGTCGGCGGTGGCCTTCTCCGCGAAGACTTCCGCTGCGATCTGGTAGCTCTCGAAGGCGCGGGCGGCGCCGGCGTAGGCCTCGAGTTGGATGAAGGCCTCGACGATCTCCTCCGGGGTGACGCCGTTGTTGAGCGCGATCCGTAGTTGCCCACGCAGCGGCTCGAGGGTGCCGAGGGTTGCGGCGATCGTCACCGAGACCAGGGCACGGGTCCGGGTGTCGAGGACGCCGTCCCGCGGCCACGCGTCACCGAACGCGTGCTGGGTGGCCAGCCGCTTGAAGTCCGCACCGTTCGCAGGTTCGCCCACGCCCTGGCCCAGAAAGCGCTCCAGCCGGAAGCCGAGCAGCTTCTCAGCGGTGTCCAGGGCCCGGGCGTAGTCCTGCTCGGGCGTTGTCGCTGTTGCCTCGGTCATCGCAGAATCTCCTCCGTCACTCATTCAACCAACCAGTTAGTGACAACCGGGTGGAGCGGACGGAAATTCCTGCCAGGGCCAATCCGTGAGGCTACTTCACGCCTCCGGCGGTAACGGAGACCTGCAGCTGACGCTGGAAGATGATGTAGACGACCAGAACCGGCGCCACAGTGATCACCACGGCCGCGAACAAGGCACCGAAGTCGACCGCATAACCGGCTTGCGATGCGAACGAGGCCATGCCCTGCGAGAGCACGTAGTTGTTCGAGTCGGTGTTCAGGGCAACGGGTAGCAGGAACTGGTTCCACAGCCCCAGGAAGTTGAAGATGGCGACCGACGCCATTCCCGGCCGCGCCATCGGCAGCATCACCGAGAAGAACGTGCGCCACTCACCTGCCCCGTCGATCTGCGCCGCCTCGTACACCTCGCCCGGCAGCTGCTTGAAGAAGCTGTGCAGGAAGAAGACGGTGAACGGCAGCGCGAACGCGACGTACGTGATGATCAGCCCTGGCAGGGTGTTGAGCAGCGAGAGGTTCTTCAGTACGAAGAACAGCGGCACGATCGCCAGGAAGACCGGGAACGTCAGCCCAGCCAGCATGGAGTAGTAGATCAGCCGGTTGCCGCGGAACGAGAACCTGGCCAGCACGTATGCGCACATGGCACCCAGGATCATCACCAGCACCAGCGCGGTGCCCACGACGATCACCGTGTTCGCGAAGTAGCGACCGATGCCGGCCGTCGTCCAGGCGGTGGCGTAGTTGCTGAAGCGCAGCTGGCCCGGCAGCGACAGTGGGTTGCCCAGGACCTCCTGCGTCGACTTGAACGAGGACAGCACCGTCCACACCAGCGGCAGGATCACCAACAGCGACCACAGGATCAGCGCGATGTGGGCGGTCGTGGCCACGCCCCTGCCCTCCGGGGCCCGCTTGTCGGGCGCGCGGGACCCGGCGACGACGTCGGGCCGGTCGGCGGCGGTGGTTGTCATCGGCGTACCTTCACTTTCCGCTCACGTCCGCCGGTCAGGGCGTTCACCAGGAAGACCACGAGCGCGAACAGCAGCGTCACTGCGGCCAGGACCACGCCCATCGCTGTCGAGTAACCGAACTGCCCCTTGGTGAAGGCCGTGGTGAACAGTTGCTGGGGCATGACCAGCGTCGAGTTCTGCGGCCCGCCGCCGGGGTTCAGCGCCTGCATGTAGACGAAGGCGTCGAGGGCGGCGATGCCGAGATAGATGTACGCCGTCTGCACGTTGTCGCGGATCAGCGGCACCGTGATGGACACAGCGGTACGGAACCGGCCGGCGCCGTCGATCCGGGCAGCCTCGAACACCTCGGGGTCGATGCCCCGGATGGCGGCGATGAACAGCACCATGTAGAAGCCGACGAAGCCCCAGATCATCACGAACATCGAGGCCGGCATCGCGGTCCGCGCGTCACCGAGCCACGCGTAGTTCTCGAACTGGTGCAGCCCGATCTTCGACAGCACCGCGTCCAGCACGCCCGAGCCCGGCGTGAACACCTGGGCCCAGATCAGGCCGATCACGATCGCGGGGATCACGTACGGGAAGAACGAGACGATCCGGTAGAAGCCTGAGTTGCGCAGTCCGCGGACGGTCCCGGTGCCCGAGCCGCCGATCGTCACCAGCGTGGCAAGGGTCAGCGCCAGCACGATCGTCACGAGCGGCACGACGATCGCGAGCTCTACGTTGTTGCGCACGGACCTCATGAAGATGTCGTCGTGAAACAGCTTGACGTAGTTGTCGAAGCCGACGAAGTTCATCCCCGAGCTGAACCCGGACCAGTCGGTCAGCGAGTAGTACAGCGCTTGCACGAACGGAGAGACCACGAAGATCACGAAGACCGCCAGCGGCAGGCCGAGGAACACGACCATGAAGCTGGCCCGGTCGAAGGTCAGCGGCCGGCGCCGCCGCCGGGCGACGGACCGCTTGGGTCCGCCGCCCGGCACGACATCTTGCGTCATGGTCACTTGGTAACCGGGATCTTCTTCACGGAGCTGTCGTTACGCACCTTGTCGGTGATCTGCTGCAGGCCCTTCGTCAGGCCCGCCGCGTCGAGCTTGCCGGACAGGAACGAGTTCCAAACCACGAGGTTGTCGGTGTTCATGCCGTACAGGCCGACGAACTGGTAGTCGAAGATGTTGGTGCCGGCGGCGTCCAGCATCGCGGTCTGCGACTGCAGCGCGGTCGAACCGAAACCGTCCGCGGGCACAAGACCCTTGACGATCGTCGGCGCCAGCCGCGTCTTGGCGAAGTTGGTCGCCGCCTCCTTGGACAGCATGGCCCGCAGGAGCTCCTTGCCGCCGGCAACGTTCTTGCCCTTCGCCGGGACGATGAACGGCTCGCCGGCCGCGCTGCGCAGCGCCGCGTACGGCAGCTTCGGGCTCTCGGTGAGCGTCGGCTCCGGGATCCCCTTCATCTGGAACCCGCTCTTGGTGGCCTTCTTCATCTCGTTCTCGATCCACGAGCCCGAGGGGTAGAGGATGGCCTGCTGGTCGTTGCTCCACTTCGCCTGCGCGGCGGTGAACTGGGTGCCGGCGCCGCCGGGGACGAAGTAGCCGTTCTTGACCATGGTCTCCATGGCCTTGAACACGCCCTGGATCTGCGGCTTCGACCAGCAGTCTCCCTCGAGGTTCTCCAGCGCCAGCCGGACCTCGTCGCCACCCTCCTTGATCGCGGAGTCGACGGCCAGGGTGTGGTAGTAGGTCGCGGCTTCCTTGCCCCAGACGAACAGGTACTTGCCCTTCGCCTTGGCCTTGGCGCCGAGGTCGAGCAGCGCGTCGTAGGTCTTCGGCGGCTCCCAGCCGTTCTCCTTGAACAGGCTCTCGGAGTACCACAGGCCGTAGAGGGTGAGCACGTAGTTCATCGCGACGAACTTGCCGTCGAAGGTGCCGGGGAGCTTGGCGCCGGGGTACAGGGTGTCAGCGATCTTCGTGCCCTCGTAGTTGTTGGCCTCGAAGACGTCGTCCAGCGTCGTGAGCTGGTCGAGGATCGTGTTGAAGCCGATCTGGTTCGCGCCGGAGTTGTCGATCAGGTCCGGCGGGTTGCCGCCGACGAAGCGCGGCTGCAGTTGCTGGGCGATCTGGGTCGACGGAGCGACCTTGAACGTCGAGCCCGCGAACTTCGCCTGCGCGATGTTGGCCGCGAACGTCACGTAGTCGTAGCCGTACCCACCGTTGAAAATCACCGCGTCGACGGTCGCCTTGTCCGCCATGCCGAACGGGTTCTCCGCGCTCTTGTCGGCGCCGCCACCGCCGGAACCGCTGTCGTCGTCGCCGCCGGTGGCGCAGGCCGCCAGGAGCGTGCTGCCGCCGGTGGCCAGCAGGGTGCCGACCGCCGCGCGCTGCAGGAACAGCCGCCGCGACAGGTTGTTGGGAGTACTCATTGGTCCCGCCTTCCGAGAGTGTTTCAGGCAGTACGACGGATCCGGCCGGCGTACTGAGCTTCAAGGGCGTGGTTGTGGTCGTCGCCGCCCGGGATGTTCGCGGACAGATACACAGGTGCGGTCTCGCCGGCCTCGGTGAGCCGGCGCAGGACCTCGGCGACCAGCATCTGCGCGATCAGCGCGGCAGTGATGGACGACACCGCGCAGACCTTGCCGCCGTCAGGCAGGTCTAGCACGGAATCGCCGTACGGAGCGTGATTGTCGAGCACCACGTCGGCAAAGTCGATCAGCTTCTTGCCCGACGGGTGCCGCGAGTCGACGCCGCTGGTGTGCTGCAGCGAGGTGATCGCGATCAGGGGGTGGCCGTTCTCCTTCACCACGGCGGCCAGCTCGACGATCGAGCCGTTCACGCCGGAGTTGGAGGCGATCACGAAGAGGTCGGTGGGTTGCGCGGCTGACAATTCATAGAGCTTGCGCGAGTACGACGGGTCGCGCTCGAGCTCACCACCGCGGAGCAGCTCGGGTGATTCGCCGCCGAGCAATACCAGGTCGCGCAGCGCGATCCGGTTCGTCGCGATCAGGCCGCCCGCGCGGCCGGCGATCTCCATCGCCAGCGCCTCGGAGTGGCCGGACCCGAAGGCCTGGATGACACCGTTCTTGCGCAGCGACGCGGTCATCAGGTCGGCCGCCTGCTGGATCGGGCCGTCGATCTGCTCGGTCACCGCGGCCAGGATCGGCGTCAGCGCGTGAACATAAGACTGTGCACTCACGCCGCCCTCCACGGGGCTGTTGCCCCCGTTGGCGCTCGTGCTGCCCGGTGCCGTGCTGGCCATCAGAGGCCCTACCCCTCGACTAATGTGTTCGCCGCGACACACCTGGTGCCGACAAGTGCGCAAGTTTGCGGTTTGCTGGACAGAACTTTTCTCACCTGGCAGCTAAAGTCAAGGATCATCTCACTCTTCCCTCCAGATCGGGACCGTTGCGTGACCTTGCTTGTTATTGTTCATAAATAGTCTCTTTTGAGCAGTTTGGAGCATCGCCTATGTCGCTCGAACGCCCGGTTCCGGAACCACGGGATCCAGTGGTCCTGATGCCAGCCACCGCACTGGTCCTGGGCGGCGACCTCGGCGGCACCTCCACCCGGATCGTGATCGCGGACCATGAGGGCAACGTAGTAGGCCGCGGGGCCGCCGCGGGCGGAAATCCGACCAGCCACCCCGCGAGTGCCGCGGCCAACTTCGGACAGGCCATTCACCAGGCACTGGAAGGCGTCGACCCGGCGCTGGTGAGGACGGCGGTGATCGGCATGGCCGGTGGTGCCGCGCTGGCCAACCCCGCGGTTCGGGCCCAGTTCGACGCGGCCTGGAACGGCGCCGGCCTGGTCTGCGCACCGGACTACATCGGCGACCTCGAGGTCGCCTTCGCCTCCGGTACGCCGGAGCCTGACGGCACCGTGCTGATCGCGGGGACCGGGAGCAACGCGGGCCTGATGCGCGACCACCGACTGGTTCGCACCGCGGACGGACACGGCTGGCTGCTCGGCGACGACGGTTCGGGCTTCTGGCTCGGCCGGGAGGCAGTGCGCAGTCTGCTGCGCGCATTGGATCTGGGGGAACCGATCGCGGGACTCGGCGAGGCCGTGGTGAAGGCCGTGTTACCGGACCACGACGAGCACGCCATCGCTGAGCGTGAGGGGTACAACCGGCTCCGTGATGACCTGATCAACACGGTGAACGCCCGTCCACCGGTCCTGCTGGCGGAGCTGGCCCGCACCGTCGTCACGGCGTACGACCAGAACGACAAGACGGCGCAGGCGTTGGTGAAACGCGCAGCCGAACTGCTCACAGAGACGGTCAGCCGGCTCCGGACAACGTCGGACAACGGTCCATTGGTGCTCGCGGGCAGCGTCGCGGGCGAATCGTCACCGGTCGGCCGGCTGCTCCGGCAAAGCATTCACGAGCACTTCCACGGCGAGGTCCTGACCGCTCACAACGGGGTGGGTGGAGCGACCTGGCTGGCGCTCGGAGCCCTCGATCCGGCCCTCGCCACCCGCTCCAACCACACCCGCCTGGTCAGCTAGTACTACGGAACGTCACTACTCCTCGAAGATGGAGGCCGGGCGGAGCTCGACGGCGACGAACTGCGCCTCCGGGATCCGGGCGGCGATCTCCTCGGCCCGCTCGGGAGTGTCGACATCGACGATGAAGACGCCGGCGAGTTGTTCCTTGGCCTCGGAGTACGGGCCGTCCGTGGTCGCCCGGACACCCTCGCGGATCCGGACCACCTTGGTCCGCGACGGCGCCTCGAGTGGCACCGCGGCGACGAGCTCGCCCTTGTCGTCCAGTTCGGTGAGCAACTCCTCCAACTGGGCGGCCAGCGCGTCGCGCTGCTTCTTCGTCAGTGCGATCCCCTTCTCGGTGTTCAGGAAGGAAGGGTGTCCCCAGGTCACTGGGTTGCTGTGGATCAACAACAAGTACTTCACGGTCGGTTCCTTTCGGTCTGGATGGATCTTCGCAGCAGAGGTCGGAAGCCCGATCGGATCCTCGACATTTCCCCGCTGCGTCGACTTCCCGCTGCGTTGATTTCCCGCTGCGTTGATTTCCCGCTGTGTCGATTTCCCGAAATGTCGAACCTTCGGGCAAACCTTCGACGTACCGGCCGTCAGAGCATCGCCGCGAACCTAAGGTGACTTCCGTGAAAGAGATCGACCTCCGTCTGAACGACGGCCGGATCCTGCACGTCTACGACACGGCGCCGGGCGACTCCGCGCGGGTCACGGTGCTGTGGCACCACGGCACGCCCAACCTCGGCGCGCCGCCCGAGCCGCTGGTCGAGGCCGGCGAGTGGCTCGGCCTGCGCTGGATCTCCTTCGACCGGCCCGGGTACGGCGGCTCGACCCCGATGCCCGGCCGGACCATGACCACCGTCGCCGAGGACGCCCGGTTCGTCGCCGACGAGCTCGGCATCGATGAATTCGCCGTGATGGGCTACTCGGGCGGCGGTTCGCACGCGCTCGGCACCGCCGCCGTACTGCGCGACCGGGTGCAGGCCGTCGTAAGCCTCGCCGGGATCGCCCCGTACGGCGTACGCGGGCTGGACTGGTTCGCCGGGATGATCCCGTCCGGGGTCGCCGCGCTGTCGGCCGCACTCGAGGGCCGGGCGGCGAAGACCGCCTTCGAGGCCTCGGACTTCGCCTACGACCCCGAGTTCCTCCCTGTCGACCTCGCGATCTTCGACGGGGAGTGGTCCTGGCTCGGCAGGGTGGCCGGGGATGTTGCGATGACCGCGGGACCCTACGGCCAGATCGATGACGACCTCGGCTATGTCACGCCGTGGGGTTGCGACCCGACCACGATCACCGCGCCGATCCTGCTACTGCACGGCACCCGGGACCGCGTCATCCCGTGTTCACACGGCGAATGGCTCGCGCGGAACTGCCCCAGAGCGGAGCTCCGGCTGCTGCCGGACGAGGGCCACCTGTCGGTCCTCACCTCCGCGGAAGCCACCCTCGACTGGCTCCGCGACCAGGCCGACCGCCGCTGAGGCGACCCTGAGCCGGAAGTATATTCCAAGCAAGGGCTTGACATCGGTTTGGCATGCGGCGCATATTCCAAGCATGTCTTTGGAATCAGAATCGCGACGGAAGCGGTTGCTCGACGATCCGTTGGCCATCCGGGCGCTCGCGCATCCGGTTCGGCTGGATCTGCAGGCTTTGCTCGGCACGGAGGGTCCGCTGACCGCGGCCGATGCGGCTCGCCGGCTGGGGATCAGCCAGGCGTTGGCTTCCCACCACCTGCGGCAGCTGGCGAAGTACGACTTCGTCGAGCCGGCCCCGGGCAAGGACAACCGGGAGCGGCCGTGGCGACTGGTGTCCACCTCGCAGTCGTGGCGCGAGGCAATGAGCTCGCCTGAGGCCGCGGCGGCGGCCGACGTACTGGAGCAGTTGGTCGCGGAGCGGGCCCTGGGCGAGCTCGCGGACTGGCAGCAGCGGCGGGCGAAGGAGCCCGCCATCTGGGTGAACAACGCCGGGATCGGGCACACCGGGATCTACCTCACCGGCGAGGAGCTCGCCGAGCTCGAGGAGCAGATCAGTGCACTGCTGCAGCGGTACGTCGACGAGCGGCCGATCGACGACAAGTCCACCCGTCCGCCGGGCAGCCGGCACGTCGACATCACCCGCATAGTCACGGTGTCTCCAGAGACTGTGCCGCCAGAGGAGGGCACTGAGCCATGAGGGATCTGTGGCAGGTTCTGGTGCGGCAGCGGGACTATCGGCTGGTGCTCGGCGCCGGGCTGATCTCACTGACGGGTGACTGGGTACTGCGAACGGGGCTGGCGTTCTACGTCTATACGCTGACTGGCTCCACCTTGGCGTCGGGTGGATTGTTGCTCACGTCGTTCCTGCCACTGGTCGTCCTCGGCTCGCTGGCCGGGGTGTTCGTCGACCGGTGGGACCGGCGGCGGACGATGATCGCCACCAACCTGCTGCACGCGATCGTGCTGCTGCCGCTGCTGGTGGTCCGCGACGAGAGCATGCTCTGGGTGATCTACCTGGTGGTGCTCGCACAAGGTTGCCTCCAGCAATTTTTCCGGCCGGCCGAGCAGTCCATGGTCCCCCTGCTGGTCGAACCGCGGCACCTGGTCACGGCTAACGCGCTGAACAGCCAGAGCAGCGACATCGCCCGGCTGGTCGGGGCAGCCCTTGGCGGCGTCCTCGCTGCGGTCGGCGGACTCACCTTGCTGGCCCTCGTCGACGCTGCCAGCTATCTGATCGCGATGGCCTTCTTACTAGGCGTGCGTCATCGGGCCGCGCGGGTCGTGCGGGAACGAACCACCGGAGCCGTCCGGCAACTGAAGAACGAGTGGATCGAGGGGCTCCGGATCTGCGTGGCCGGCCCCGCGATGCGACTGGTGTTCGTGTTCGGGCTCGTCACCGGGATTGGTGAAGGAGCGATGAGCACGTTGTTCGCGCCGTTCGTGAGTTCCGAGCTCGGTGGCGACGGAACGGCGTACGGGCTGATCACCTCGTCACAGGCGATCGGCGGGATCGTCGGCGGACTGGTCGCGGCGGCGGTCGGCTCGCGGCTCTCCGCGGCCAAGATGTGGGGGTTCGGGGCGCTCGTGTTCGGGCTGATCGACCTGGTGTTGTTCTGCTATCCCTTGGTCTGGCACAGCCTGGCGCCAGCGTTCGTCTGCATGATCGTGGTCGGGCTGCCGGGCGCGTTCCTGGTAGCAGGTTCGATGACCGTGATCCAGCGGCTCACCGACGATGCGTCGCGGGGCCGGGTGTTCGGTGCTCTGTTCGCTGCCGAAGGGGTCGCCTTGCTGGTCGGCATCTCGGCGGCCGGCGTGCTGGGAGAAATCGTCGGCATCATCCCGGTCCTGATCGTCCAGGGCCTCGGCTTCGTCATCGGCGGCCTGGTCGTCCTCGCCCGCCTCCCCCTGCTCTCCCAAGTCGTTGCGTCCGAAGAACCTGAGGTCATAGCCCAAGGTTCTTCGGACGCAAGGGTTTAGTCGGAGGCGGCGGGTTCCTCGGCGGCGGCGACGCGGTGGACGCGGACGCGGGCGACGCGGCGGCCGTCCATCTCGGTGACGGTGACCTTGTAGCCGTCGACGGCGCCCTCGTCGCCGACCGCGGGGACCCGGCCGAGCTGGGCCGCGAGGAATCCGGCGACCGTCTCGTACGGCCCGTCCGGCAGTTCCACCCCGGTCTCCTCGGCGAAGTCGTCCAGGTTCAGCAGACCGTCCACCTCGACGTCGCCGCTGCGGAGCCGGGTCGTCTCGCCCGACTCCTCGTCGTACTCGTCCTTGATGTCGCCGATCAGCTCCTCGACGAGGTCCTCCATCGTCACGATGCCGGCCGTACCGCCGTACTCGTCCAGCACGATCGCCAGATGGGTGCTGCGCCGCCGCATCTCGGTCAGCGTCGGTAGCAGCTTCGCGGTGTCGGGCAGCATCAGTACGTCGCGCGCGAGGTCGCCGACCCGGACCGACCGCGACGCGACCGCGGGATCGAACAGGTCACGGACATGCACGAACCCGACGATGTCGTCGGCCGTCCCGTTCATCACCGGATACCGCGAGTGTGGCCGCTCCGCCGCGAACTTGACCGCTTTGTACGCCGGCATCTCGGCGTCGATGAAGTCCACCTTCCCGCGGGGCAACATCAGCTCGCGGAGCTGGCGGCCGCCGGCCTCGAACACGTCGTCCACGATCCGGCGCTCTTCCTCGCCGAGGGACTCGTGCGCCGAGACCAGATCGCGGAGCTCCTCGTCCGACATCACCTCGCGGTTCGCGTTCGGGTCACCGCCGAGGGCGCGGACCACCAGGTCGGTCGACTTCGAGAGCAGCCAGATCACCGGCCGGACCGCCGAGGCGATCCGGTCCACCAGCGGCGCCAGGCCGAGCGCGAACTGCTCCGCCCGCTGTAGCGCGAGCCGTTTGGCCGCGAGCTCGCCGAGCACGATCGACACGTACGAGATGGCGATGGTGATCAGGATCAGGGCAGCCGTGTTCGCCAGGCCCTCGGGCAGGCCGAGCTTCTGCAGGTGCGGGGACAACCCGTCGGCGAGCGTCGCACCACCGAAGGCGGCGGACAGGAAGCCCATCAGGGTCACGCCGATCTGCACGGCGGACAGGAAGCGGTTGGGGTTGGCGGCCACCCGGGCCACCGTTTCGCCCCGCTTGCCGCGGTGCGCGATGGACTTGATCTGGCTCTCGCGCAGCGAGACCAGAGCCATCTCGGCAGCGGCGAAAACGCCACCGATCAGGACGAAGACGAAGATCAGGACGATGTTGAGCAGGGTTTCGTTCATGACTAAGGGATTCCTAGCGCCCTCTCCTGTGCGGGGGGAGAGGACGCGATGGTTGGGCGTCGTCCATCGATCCAGGGTAGCGGTGGCGGGTCCTACCATGCATGTTCGAACGTGTTGGTTTACGATGATTCATGGCCAAGTCGTGGCCGGGGCGCTCCGATCCGGGCTCCCTCCGAGCAGTCGCAGCAGGAAGTCGGACGATGAACACACCGCGTGGCGCACGGCGGACGGACACCAAGCTTTCCGACGGCCGGGACCTTTTGTACTACGACCCCGCCGACAGCCCGGTCCGGGTGCCACTCGAGGACACCCGCGGTCTGCCGGAGCCGAAGCCGCAGGTGGAACTGCGGACCGACCCGCTGACCGGCGACGTGATCACCTACGCGACCCACCGCAACACCCGGACCTACCTGCCGCCGGCGGACCAGTGCCCGCTGTGCGCGACCAAGCCGGGCAACCCGACCGAGATCCCGGACCACGACTACAACGTGGCCGTGTTCGAGAACCGGTTCCCGTCGTTCGCCGGCCCGGGCCGGGCCGAGGTCGTCTGCTTCACCAGCGACCACAACAAGTCCTTCACCGATCTGTCCCAGGGCCAGGCCCGGCTGGTGACCGACGTCTGGGCCGACCGGACGGCCGACCTGAGCGCCCGGCCGGACGTGGAGTACGTGTTCCCGTTCGAGAACCGCGGCCGTGAGATCGGCGTGACGCTCAGCCACCCGCACGGGCAGATCTACGCCTTCCCGTTCCTGCCGCCGCGGATCAAGACCCTGCTGGCCCGCGCCCGCGAGCACCAGGCAGTTGCTGGCAGCAACCTCTTCGCCGACATCCTGGCCGCCGAGCGCAAGGAGGGCACCCGGGTGGTGGCGGAGAACGGCAGCTGGACCGCCTTCGTCCCCGAGGCCGCGCGCTGGCCGGTCGAGGTGCACCTCTACCCGCACCGCCAGGTCGCTGACATCGCGGAACTGTCGACGGAGGAGCGGGACGACTTCGCCGAGCTGTACCTCGACGTCCTCGCCCGGTTCGATGGCCTGTACGGCGACCGGCTGCCCTACATCGCCGCATGGCACTCGGCGCCGGTCCGGGTGGACCGCGAACTGGGCTACCTGCACCTGGAACTGTTGTCGATCCGCCGGGCCGCCGACAAGATCAAGTACCTGGCCGGCTCCGAGTCCGGGATGGGCGCGTTCATCTCCGACACCCGGCCGGAGGATGTCGCCGAGACACTGCGGAAGGTTGGTTCGTGAGCACGTTTGCTGAGGTCTTCGGCACCGAACCCGACGGCTCCTGGCGGGCCCCCGGGCGGGTCAACCTGATCGGTGAGCACACCGACTACAACGACGGCCTGGTGCTGCCGATCGCGTTGCCGAACCAGATCCTGGTGACCGCGTCGGCCCGCACGGACGGTGTTCTCGCGGTCGCCTCCACCGGGCACGACGGAGTGATCGAGTTCAGCCTCGACTCGCTGCAGCCCGGCTCGGTCGAGGACTGGGCCGCCTACCCGGCCGGTGCCGCCTGGGTGTTGCGCGAGGCCGGCTACGAGATCGGCGGCGCCAACCTGCTGGTGGATTCCGACCTGCCGTCAGGCGCCGGCCTGTCCTCGTCGGCGGCATTGCTGTGCGCGACAGCCGTTACCCTGCTGGGATTGCACGGCATCGATGTCGACCCCGCGGAGGTCGCGCGGCTGGCCCAGCGGGCAGAGAACCAGTACGTCGGTGCGCCCGTCGGCCTGATGGACCAGATGGCGTCGATGTGCTGCACCGCCGGCCACGCCCTGTACTTCGACATCCGCGCGATGTCGACCGAGCAGATCCCCTTCGACCCCGAATCTGACGGCCTGACGCTGCTCGTGGTCGATGTGAAGGCACCACACCGGCACGTCGACGGGGAGTACGCAGCCCGCCGGAAGAGCTGCGAACAAGCCGCGGCCGAACTCGGCGTACCGGCTCTGCGGTCGATCGCCTTCGAAGACCTGGACGCTGCGCTGGCCCGGTTGTCAGATGACGTCGTACGCCGCCGCGTGCGCCACGTGGTCACGGAGATCCGCCGGGTGGAAGACGCCGTGGCCCTGATGCACGCGGGCCGCCTGCGCGATGTGGGCCCGCTGTTCACGGCATCGCACGTGTCGTTGCGCGACGACTTCGAGATCACCGTCCCCGAACTCGACGTGGCCGTGGACAGCGCCCTCGGTGCAGGCGCCCTGGGCGCCCGCATGACCGGCGGCGGTTTCGGCGGCTGCATCATCGCCCTCGTCAACACCACCGAGGCCCCCGCAGTCCTGACCGCCATCGAAAAAGCCTTCGCCAGCCACAACTTCCAGACTCCGACCTCCTTAGCCGCCACTCCCTCCGCAGGAGCGTCCCGACGGTCCTGAACCCCTACCAGAAGCTTCAGATCTTTATGGCCGTTACATAGACCATAAAGCGCTATAGTGGTCGATGTAACGGCCATAAGCGAGGAGTTTCACTATGGCAAGGCCACTACCGGCCAGGACCCGGATCAGCGCTGAGACCATCGGTGCGCACCTGAGCACCTGGCGCAAACTGCAGCATCTCACCGCCGAGCAGGTCGCGGAGCGGGCTGGGATCTCACGGGGCACTCTCCGCCGCCTGGAGAACGGCGAGGCGACGGTCGGCCTCGACGTGTTCCTCAACGTCGCCCGGGTGCTCGGCGCGCTGGACCGGCTGGTCGACGCACTAGACCCCTACGAGACTGACCTCGGCCGAGCACGTGCTGACGAAGCACTTCCGCGACGGGTGCGATCGTGACCGACTCATTGATCGTCTCTGTTGATATCGAGGGCCAGAGCGTCGATGCCGGCACCGCATACTTCTCTCGTCGTCGCAACGCGCTGGCGACGTCGGTCCGGTACGACGAGGGATATCTGCGGCGAAAGGAAGCCTTCGCCATCGATCCTGCTCTGGCGCTCTTCTCCGGTTCGCATCAGACCGACGGACTTCCGGGCGCGTTCACGGACTGCTCCCCCGATCGGTGGGGGAAGAACCTCATCGGGCAGAAGCTCCAGGCGCAGGCGCTGCGGGACGGGCGCACCCCGCCCTCCTTCAGTGACGTCGACTTCCTGATCGGGGTCAGCGATCTGACCCGCCAGGGAGCACTGCGCTTCCGGAAATCCGCCGACGGTCCGTACCTCGATCCCGACCTGACCGTTCCGAAGATGGTTGAATTGCCGCGACTGCTGCGCGCTGCCGACAAGGTCGCCGCCGACGGTGACGACCTCACGGCGATCAAAGCTCTCCTGGATGCGGGCTCAGGATCCCTCGGTGGAGCACGACCCAAGGCGTCCGTGCGCGACGGGGACCGGCTCCTCATCGCCAAGTTCCCGCATCACAGTGACCAGTGGGATGTGATGGCTTGGGAGAAGACAGCGCTGGATCTCGCAGGCAGGGCGGGCATCGAGGTTCCTGGGTACGAACTCCTGAGAACCGCGGGGCGCAATGTGCTCGTCCTCGACCGATTCGATCGCAATGCCGGCCACCGGATTCCCTACATCAGCGCGATGACCTTGCTGTCGGGCCGAGACGGAGACGCCCGCGACTACACGGAGCTCGCCGAGACTCTGCCCGAGCACAGCTCCCGCACCTCGGCCGATCTCCGTGAACTGTGGCGGCGGATCGCCTTCTCTGTCGCCATCCACAACACCGACGACCACCTGCGAAACCACGGTTTCCTCCGCGAGGATGTCACTGGCTGGCACCTCTCGCCGGCCTTCGACATCAACCCGAACCCGAACGTCGTCGAGGAGCGGGTGACCGGTATCGGTGGCGCCCGCGGCAGAGGGGATGAGCTGACCGGCCTGATGATGTACGCACCTACCTTCGATCTGACCGAGACGGATGCCAGACGAGTGCTGCTCGAGGTGATCGACGCGACCAGGGACTGGCGCAGAGTGGCATCGGCGAACGGAATCGACGAAACCGAGCAGAAGCGCTTCGAGAACGCCTTCGACGGTCTGAGGACAGAGATGCTCGGAGTCGCCCACAGCGGTGGCGCCGCTACCACGCAACTCACTGCACCGGCCGGCAGGCAGTTGCGAGTACCGAAGGGGGCGAGGAGCGGAGGTCGGTTCGCCGCGAGGTCAGAGGACGAGGAACAGTCTCCGCACCGGTGATGCCGACCTGCTCAGGCGATGACCAGGGTGCAGCCGGTGTCGCGGGTGGCTTTGCGGGCTGGGTTGGGGAGGCCGGCGTCCGTGACGACGACGTCCAGGTCGTTCCAGGTGGCGAAGGTGCTGAGGCCGACGGTGCCCCACTTGGTGTGGTCGGCGACCAGGACGACCTCGCGGCTGGCGGCGATGAAGGAGCGGTTGGTCTCGGCTTCCATCAGGTTCGGAGTGCTGAGGCCGTGCTCGGCGTCGACGCCGTGGGCGCCGAGGAAGAGCATGTCGAGGTGGAGGGACTGTAGGGCCGCTGTCGCGATCGGGCCGACGAGGGCGTCCGACGGGGTGCGGATGCCGCCGATCAGGACGACCGTGCGGTCGGAGCGGCCATTGCCGTGGAAGACGTCGGCGATCCGGGCCGAGTTCGTCACCACGGTGAGGTTCTCCACCCGGAGGAGCTGCCGGGCCAGTGCGTAGGTCGTCGTACCGGCGCCGATGCCGATCGCGCTGTCGGGCTGGACGCGGCGGGCGGCCTCGGCCGCGATCGCTTGCTTGGCGGCGGACTCCTGGGTGAGCTTGGCGTCGAACCCGGGCTCGTGGGCGCTGCGCAGACCGACCGAGGTGGCGCCGCCGTGCACCTTGTGCAGCAGGCCGCTGGAGTCGAGGGCGTCCAGGTCGCGCCGGATCGTCATGTCCGACACGCCGAACCGGTCCACCAGCTCCGCCACCGTGATCGCGCCCCGGCTGTTGACCTCGGCAACGATCGTGGCCTGCCGCTGGGCAGCGAGCTGACCGCCCCGGCCACGGGGCGGTTCGACCCGAGAGGAATCAAGAGAGCCGGCATCGTTCACAACTGACAGCCTAAGGTCTGCGCTGCCGCAGCGCAGTGGGAAAAGGCCGGTTCCCGCGCCTGTACTGCGTACCGGGCGAAATGGCGTTGCCGCGAGGCGCCCGGGGAGTCACGCTTTGGGGCATGCGATTCCCCGAGGACGTTCCGGTGCTGACCGACGGTGTGGTGACGTTGCGCGCGCACACCGCGGCCGATCTGGAGCCGATGTACGAGATGTGCCAGGACCCGACGATGCAACGCTGGACCACCATCCCGGTCCCGTACGAGCGTAAGCACGCCATCGGATTCCTGCACGAGGTGATCCCGGCCGGCTGGCGGGAGAACGGTCCGTGGGCCTGGGCGATCGAGTACGACGGCCGCTTCTCCGGCACCGTGGGTCTCCATGGTGTCGGAGGTGGCACCGGCGAGGTGGGGTTCTCCGTGGCGCCCTGGGCTCGCGGGCACGGGGTGATGACCGCGGCGGTGAAGCTCGTGGTCAGGTATGCGTTCGACGAGCTCGGCTGGACCCGGGTGACCTGGCGTGCGTTCGTCGGGAACTGGGCGTCGCGCCGGGTCGCGTGGAAGGCGGGGTTCCGCAACCTGGTGATGGTTCCGGACGACGGGCTGGCCCGGGGTGTCCGCAAGGACCAGTGGATCGCGTCGATCGCGCGGGACGACGAACCGGAGCCGCAGGGGAACTGGTGGCAGGTGCCGGTGATCGAGGGCGATGGCCTCAGACTGCGGGCGATGCGTAGTACGGACGCGAAGCGGGTGATGGAGGCGTGCAACGACGGGCGGACGCAGTACTGGCTGGCGGGGATGCCTTCGCCGTACCAACTGACGGACGCCGAGGCGTTCATCGAGAGCCGGCTGGAGAATCTCGCGTCGGGTGAAGGGGTGTCCTGGGCGATCGCCGACCCGGTCACCGACGAACTGCTCGGCAACGTCAGCGTGTTCGACCTGCGGAGCCGGATCGACCGGACCAGCGGCGAGGTCGGCTACTGGCTGCACCCCGAAGCGCGCGGCCGCGGCGTGATGACCACCGCGGTCCGGCTGGTGATTCCCCAGGCCTTCAAGCCGATCGAGGAGGGTGGGTTGGGCCGGCGGCGGCTCATGCTGTTCGCTGCTGACGGCAACAGTGCCTCCGCGCACGTTGCCGAGGCCAACGGATTCACCCTGACCGGCACCGCCCGCGCGGCGAGCCCGCGCCGCGACGACAGCTATGACGACCTCCTCTGTTTCGACCGGCTGATCACCGACTGAGAGCGGCCGGATGCGGCCTGTTTGTGACAGCCGACACTGTTCCCCTCGCCGTGGAACGTTCTGACTGGTTGAATCGACGGGTGAGAGATCGTGAGGAACTCGTCCGCCGCTGGCAGGCCGGGTGGTCTGTTTCGCGGGGCTGGACCAAGGTCGAGGATGACAACGACGGGATCCTGACCGTTCGAGCGGGTGAGGAGAACCGCGCGATGGAGTACGTCGTCCTCGACGCGGACGACAAACCCGAGCGGGTCGAACGTGCCGCCGAGCTCGCCCTGGCGGCGGGTGGCGGCCGCGGGGCCGGCTGGATCACGCTGGCCACCGAGGACCGCGAGGCGCGCATCGAGCAACTCGAGGACCTGGGGCTCGAGGTGCAGCGGGAGCAGGACTGGCTGATGACCATCCAGCTGTCGGAGCAGCCTGCCCTGAAGCTGAACGAGCGCTATGCCCTGCACACGGAGCTCGAGTCCGACCTGATCATCACCCGCGCCACGCTGCATGGTGGCGTGGTGTCCAGCGGCCGGATGGCGGTCGTCGGCGAGGACGCTGTCGCGGACCGGATCGAGACCGACCCGGCCCACCGGCGGCGCGGTCTGGGCAGCGCGGTGATGGCCTCACTCGTGGAGACAGCCGCTGCGCAGGGCGCCAAACGCGGCATCCTGATCGCCTCGATCGACGGGCTGCGGCTCTACCGCAGCCTCGGCTGGAAGGTCATCGCGGACATCGTCATCGCGCGATCGAACTGATCGTCTCCTCGAGCGCACGGTCGGTCGGCACGGGCTCGATCCCGAAGGTCTGCTCGGCCTGCGACGAGTCCACCACGAACGGCTTCCGGAACTGGTACTGCAACTCCCGGATCCCCTTGGCCTGCTTGTCGAACAATCCGGCCAGCCAGAGCACGGCGGGCGGCAGGCTCGACAACCGAGGAGCCTGTACTCCGGCCAGCGCCGCGGCCCGGGTGGACAGCTCACGGATCGACAACGGTGCCGGCGTCGGCACGAGCCAGGTCCTCCCCCAGGTCTGGTCGTTGCCGGCGATCGCCACCATCGTGGCGGCGACGTCGTTGATGGAGGTCCAGCTGTGCGGGACGTCCAGGTCGGCCGGCACAGCCGTCTTCTTGCCCGCGAGGACCCCGGGGAGCACGGCGATCGTGTAGAAGGAGTTGGCGCCGGCTCCGAGGTAGTCGGAACCGCGAACCTCGGCCGTGCGGATCCGGCCGGCCTGGTGTGCGGCGAGCGCGTCCGCCCAGAGCTTGGCGCGGACCTCACCCTTGACCGAGTTCGGCCTGTCGGGGTCCTGCTCCTTCATCGGGCCGGTGGGTGCGCCATAGGCATAGAGATTGCCGGTGGTGAGCAGCAGTGCGCCGGTCGTCTCGGCCGTCTCGATCAAGGACGCACCGAGCGGCGGCCAGTCGACGGGCCAACGGTCGTAGGCCGGACCACCACAGCTGAACAACGTGTCGGCACCGGTGGCGATCTTGCTCAGTACTTCGGCGTTCGTGGCATCGGCCGCCACCTTCTCGACGCCGGGGAGATCTGGTCCACTGCCGCTGCGCGTGACCAGCTTGACCTCTTCACCGCGATCCACGAGCGCCCGCGTCACCGCAGTACCAACTGGTCCGCCACCGACCACAACCCGCACGTCTATCGCCCCTTCGTAGAGGTCTAGGACAGTACGGGATCCACGGGGCAGGTACGTCAAGGATTCGTCAATGCGGGCAGGAAGTTGGTCACAAGGGGTCGTGGTCGGCAGCTGGATCCGCTACGGTCCCGAGCGTTATGACGAACGCACCGAACGAACCTCAGGGACGGTCCGCAGGCAGGCGACGGGCGAAGCGAGGCGGGATCGCCGGGCCGATCCTCGCGGCGGTCGCTGTGCTCGCGTTGCTGGCGGCGGGTGGCTGGTACGTGACCCGCGACGGCAGGGACGCGGTCTCGACCGGGCAGAACGAGCCCCTGACCACCTCCACGGACAGCTCGTCGATGCCACCTGTCTCGTCGCCGACGCCGAGCACGACCCCGACGAAGGCCACGAGCAAGCCGACGACGAAGACGCCCAGCGCGACACCGAAGCCGACGCGAACCAGTACTGCGCCGAGCCGCGGCACCACGCGCACCCCCAAGCCGACACCCGCTCCGACCTCGACGAAGCCGAGCCACACGAGCACACCGAAGCCGACCGCGACCACCAAGCCGCCGGCACCGAGTGGTTCGAAGGAGGCGCAGGTCCTGCAGCTCACCAACAACGAGCGGCAGAAGGCGGGCTGTGGTCCGCTGCGGACGAACAGCGCCCTCACCCGCGCGGCCGATCTGCACGCGTCCGACATGGTCGTCCACCACTTCTTCGACCACAACAGCCAGGACGGCCGCAGCCCCTTCGACCGGATGAAGGCGGCCGGGTTCAAGGGCGGGTCGATGGCGGAGAACATCGCTGTCGGCTACAGCTCCGCGGCGGCCGTCGTCGAGGGCTGGATGAACAGCGAAGGGCACCGCAAGAACATCCTCAACTGCGACTACTCGTTGATCGGCATCGGCTATGACTCCGGGCAGGTCAAGCCTGACTGGGGCAATGGAAGTTGGGTCCAGGACTTCGGTGGCTGACCCGAACCTTTGGGGTTCGTTAAGACGGTTCGCTGACCTGTAACGGTGACTGGCTGATCCGTTAAGGTCTCTGTTCGGTAACCAGGGGGGCCTGGCCAACGCGCGGGGAACGACGAAACGACTTCCGGAACGATGAAACGAAGAGGATTCGCCCACCCATGACGGACTCGCCAACCCCTGGGCGACACCGCAGCAGAAAGGCACCCCGACGACGCGGCCTGATCGGCCCGATCGTCAGTGCGCTGTCGGTGTTGCTCGCTATCGCTCCGGTCGCCTGGGTGATGACGTCTCGCGACAGTTCCGATGTCGCCGACCCCACCAAGGTTCTGAACGTCTCCGAGGACAACAACGGCCCGGCCGCGGTCGAGGGGACCACCGATGACGGCAGCACCAGCAAACCGCTGATCACCGTCACGGCCACCCTCCCGAACGGCATGACCACCACTCTGATCCCGGCCGCGACACCGGCCCTCGGGTCGGCCGAGTCGACCACCAGTACGCCGGCGAGTGGTCAGCCGACGACCGTGATCAGCTCGGGACCTACCGGCCTGACCACTGTCACAGTGACGCCGCAGGCGCCGCAGAGCGCTGCCGGTAGGACCACCACGAAGCCCAAGCCGAGCACGCAGCCGACGAAGACCAGTCCGACCAAGACGGTGACGACGGAGCCCACTCCGGACGAACCGGCAGGTCCGCCGCCCGGCGGTGGAGGCACGAGCAGCCAGGAGCGCGACGTACTGGATCTCGTCAACCAGGCCCGGCGCAACCAGGGCTGCAAGACCCTCGCACTGGACGACAGCCTGGTCGAGGCGGCCGGCTCGCACGCCTCGGACATGGTCCAACGGCACTACATGGACCACACGAACCCCGACGGCGAAGACCCGGGCGACCGGATCAAGAAGGCCGGCTACAACGGTTCGGGCTGGGGTGAGAACATCGCGGCGGGCTACTCGTCGGCGCAGAAGGTGTTCAACGCCTGGATGAACAGCGAAGGCCACCGCAACAACATCCTGAACTGCAAGTTCACGAAGATCGGCATCGGCTACGACCCTGGCCAGGTCAAATCCGACTGGGGCCCGGGCAGTTGGGTCCAAGACTTCGGTCGATCGAGTTGATCGTTGTCCGATGACCACCGTGTGGGCCGGAGACGTTGTGCTCAGGCCACCACGTTTGGTCGGTTCGCAGGCCGCTACAGCGGGTAGATCCGTCCTTGTTATGCCATCGGGCGCTCCTCACAAGCGCCACGGTGAGACGACTTGAGGCACGTCTTGGGGGCGACCGTGAAGGGAACACGCACGTAATGTCAGAGCGAGGAGCCGGCGCCCGGCGCCGGCAAAGCAGGAGACCCGCCCAGCCGGCCGGATCGCGGGGCAAGCGAATCCTGGTGGCGATCGGCACGGTGGTCCTGGTGATCACCCCGATCTCGTGGATCCTGCTCCACCAACCACAGGCGGACAACGCGGACGCGTCGGTCCCGTACGTCAGCAGGCCCGACGACACCTACATCACCGCATCGACCGACCCGGTCTCTGCATCCGGCACGCCGCCGGCCCCGGGCAGCCGCGAGACGGTCACGCCAACACCCGGCGCAACCACCAGCACGCCGCCGACCACCCCGGCGACGCCCGGAGCGACCCCGTCGACCGGCGGCCCCATGGACCGAGAAACCACGGTCCCGACAACCAAACCGGGCGAGACGACGACGCCAACGGACACCCCATCCACCGGCTCAACCGCCAACCCGAAGCCAACAGGCACAACGACGACCACCACGCCGCCCTCCACGACACCGCCTCCTCCCGAGGACGACGGCAACATGGATGACCAGGAGCAGGCCCTGTTCTCCAAGATCGACAGTGCGCGGCAGTCGGAGGGATGCGCACCCCTCCGTCGCAACAACGCCCTGTCGGACGGCGCCGAAAACGAGGCACAGAGCCGCGCGGAGGACAACGACTTCTCCGCCAGCGGGTCCGAGGCGGCCGCGGGTGGCGAAGAGATGAGCGCCGATGCGGCATACAAGAAGCTGATGGACCAGAGCTCTGGCACCCTGCTGAACTGCGGCCTGAAGGAGCTCGGCGTCGGCAACGCGGAAGCCGAACACAAGGGTGGCGTCCTGTGCGGGCTGGGCATCTGCACCAAGACGCAGATCGTCGGCTGGGTGGCTGACTTCAACTAGTAGTAGCGCGACTACAGGGACGGCGGCTCGGCGAGGCTGGGCCGCCGTCTTTTCCTGTTGGTGGGACGATGGGGGAAGTTGCTTGAGCGAACCTCCGGCGCGGGGTTAGCTTGGGCCCTCCATCCACCCTGCGGGAGGCCGGATGTACGGCGAGCGTGACGATCTCGAACCGGACCGGCCTGCGTTGTTCGGCATCCCACCGGACGCCCTCGCCGACGAGCGCCCCGACACCCGGCCCGAAGAGGCGCGGCGGATGGGCCTCAGCCGGCACACCGAAGAGGGCGCGGTCCTCCAGTTCGCGTCATCCCTGGACGGCGCCAAACCCGGCCACAAGATGATGGCGTGGATCCTCCTCGTCACCTTCGCCGCCCCCGCCCTCTACACCCTCATCCTCCTCCTCTGAACCCACGTGATTCGGGAGCTTCATCGGTGCACGTGGTTCGTCGGTCGCCGGGTGCATGTGGTTCGCGGGTGGGTAGGTGTGGGTGGTTCGCGGGTAGGTGAATGTGGTTCGCGTCGCCGGGCTGCGTGAGTTTGCTAGTCGCGGCGAGGTGAGTCAAGGGCGCTTCGCGGCCCTTCGGGCTCGAACAAGTTCGACCCTTGACAC
>Ga0193717_1000251_pt1 | contig 41042 bp, 33 predicted proteins | sample U2c2metaG_FD_145900 | JGI IMG/M metagenome (GOLD analysis project Ga0193717, IMG submission 145900) | Soil microbial communities from a riparian zone of the East river system, Colorado, United States - U2c2 | ecosystem: Environmental > Terrestrial > Soil > Riparian zone | place: USA: East River... | reverse complement strand
GCAGCCGCGGGCGGTCACCGAGACCCTGGAAGGGCGATTGGGCCCGCATGGCGTACTGCCGAATATCTTCGGCCTGGGTGCCGAGGAGATGCTTTCGAAGACCCGCCAGGTGCACATCGTGGCCTGCGGCACCAGCTACCATGCTGGCCTGGTGGCCAAGTACTGGATCGAGGAACTGGCGCGCATTCCCGTCAGCGTCGAGGTGGCCAGCGAGTACCGCTACCGTGAGGCCGTGGTGCCACCCGACAGCCTGTTCGTGGCCATTTCGCAGTCCGGTGAAACCGCCGATACGCTCGCCGCCCTGCGCGAGACGAAGCGTCGTGGTTACCTGGGCACGCTTGGCATCTGCAACGTACCGGCTCATGACCCGCGCCGGTCCCGAGATCGGCGTGGCCTCAACCAAGGCGTTCACCACCCAGCTGGCAGGGCTTGCACTGCTGGCGCTGGAACTTGGACGCCAGCGCGGGCTGGACGGCGGGCTGTACCTGAAGCGTTGCGCCGAACTGCAGACACTGCCGCGCTATATCGAGCAGGCGCTTGCCCTGGAACCGCAGATCGTGGAATTGGCAGCGCAGTTCGTCTCGCGCCAGCATGCGCTGTTCCTGGGCCGTGGCGAACACTATCCGGTGGCGTTGGAAGGCTCATTGAAGCTCAAGGAAATCTCCTACATCCACGCCGAGGCGTACCCGGCGGGCGAGCTCAAGCACGGACCGCTGGCGCTGGTGGACGAGAACATGCCGGTGATCGCGGTGGCGCCGAATGGGCCCTTGCTGGAGAAGCTGAAATCCAACCTGCAGGAAGTGCGGGCGCGCGGTGGCACGCTGGTGGTGTTCGCCGACCATGCCGCGGTGATGGATGAAAACTTCGAGCAGGACACCACGTTGCGGCTGGATAGCGGTGGCGATTTTATTTCGCCGGCGGTGTTTACCATCCCGTTGCAGTTGCTTGCGTACCACGTAGCTGTGCTGCGCGGCACGGATGTGGATCAGCCGCGGAATTTGGCGAAGTCGGTGACGGTGGAATGAGGCCACGACGATCGGGTGACATGTAGTTCCTTCGGCGATAGGCCGTCAGGCAAATGTATATCGGGCCTGCCGGACGGGTGTTGCGAATCGCAATACATTACGAATCAAGCTATTTCCGTAACTTCCTTCGTGAATAAAATATCTTCAAGAAGTTAGTTGACAGTGCATCCGGGCGAATCCTATTTTAAGAAAAGACGGCCCGGGACGGCTCAACAACCAGCCCGGCATGTTGCGCGGGCGCGCAGCTTGTAAGGGCGGAGAATGTGTCACAGGGGGCGCGCTGGCGAGGGTAGCCGGCGTGCAAGGAGCGGGGCGTGTTGTCAGTCGTTGGCGCAGGGAGCGGAATCACAATGATTCCGTGCCGCGGTGTTCTTTTGCCGGTCCGGGTCCAAGGGCCTGAAAGGGGCGCTTTGTGACGCGCGCCGCGCATTCGTCGGCATTCGCCGATCAGGACCCTGCAAATCCGATCTTGCTGTGTGACCTTCTCGATGAGCTATCGGCGATGTCCGAGGTGGACCGCGCGCGATCGGTAAGAGTGGTGCCGTTGCCAATCTTTTCTTAGAAATCTTTCGAGATCAATGTATGCACGGACGTGACAATTCATTCGACCTTATAAGGCACTTTGCCGCGCTGCTCGTACTGTTCTCGCACCACTTTGCGCTCTCGGGATTGAAGGAGCCGACTGTACCCTTGTGGGATACCTATGGCTTCGTTGCTGTAGCCATATTTTTCGCCATCTCAGGCTACTTCATGCCTCAGAGTCACGCGAATTCCGACGGATTCAGCGGTTTCATGGCCAAGCGATGCAAGCGGATATTCCCCGGCTTGATTGCCTGCTCATTTGTAATGGTCTATGTGATAGGGGCGATATTCACTACGACCAGTGCCCATCATTACTTTCTTTCTGGCTCGCAGTTGAAAACGGTGGTCATGTACTCGACGTTTTTGGGCAGGGGAATCCCGACGGTGTTCTCGGACTTCATTTACAAGGATGCCATCAACGGAAGTTTGTGGACCCTCCCTGTTGAGTTTCTTTGTTACCTGGTTATTGGTTCCGCCCTGTCGTTGCGTCATTCATGGAAAACCATAATGTGCTTGCTGTGGGTGGCATGCATTGCCACGGCAACGCTGAACCAGAAATGGACTGACTTCGCTTTTTACGGCATCCCGATGAGTTATCTAGCATTGTTTGGTGTTGCATTCGCCACGGGCGCCCTGCTGTCGATGACCAGGGATTCCTGGATGAAGGTCAGGCTACCCATGGTGGCGGTTTCATTGCTCATGTTGTGGCTAATGCGTGGTCACCCGGAAATCCAGGTTCTTGGCACGGCAGGTATCGCTGTCCTTACCGTGGTTATTGGCGTGTCCTTCAAGGATAAAATATTGAAGGGACGATTTGACATTTCCTACGGAATTTATATCTACGCTTTTCCTATCCAGCAGATTGTGATCAATCGTGTGACGGGGAATTTCTGGTTGAGCATGTTTATTTCTGCCGTGCTAACCGTGATTGCTGGCTGTATTTCCTATAAGTATGTCGAGCGTCCTTTTCTTCAAAGCAAGCGGAAAACGGCCCCGGCAACTACATCGGCGATGTCTTCCGCTGTGGCCTAACCGCTCGCGCAATACCAGTGTTGGCCTGCGTTGCAGCGCGCTGGCGTCGTTCAAGGTGCCAGTGTCGCCGGTAGGCGGATTCGCCTACGTGCAAAGTGGATATGAAGTTCAGTGACGATGGGTTGGATATGGATGGCGACGGTGATTGTGGATTCGGTGCAGGGGTGAGAGCTGGCGGCCATTTTGATAGTGTCAGCGTAATGCCCTAATAGCGCGCCCCCCAAGGAATCTCCCGGTGCGACGTGGTCGGTCGTAGGAGCCATGCAGAGGGTATGACGGTCTCATCTATGGCGGTAATATTCCCCTCTTGGGGAAAAGGACAGCCATGGAACGTTCCACGCTCGTCGCGCTGGCCAAGCGCATACCACCGCTTTACTGGGCCGCAGGCGCCGTCCGCTATGCACAATTCAGGTCGCGACTAAGAGTTGCAGAAAACGCGTATCGCCTCGACCCGGCAGAGCCGTTGCCACCGCCTATGCTTCGGTATCGCGTGCACCGCTCGCTGGACGAGGCTAGCTACCTGGACGCAGGAGCGTACGTCGCCGAGGTGATCGCGGAGAACGCGCGCACGTCGGGGCTGGCAACGGAAGGGCTTCGCATCCTCGATTTTGCCTGTGGACCGGGCCGGGTGCTGAGCCAGTTGGCGCGCCGCCTTCCTGGGAACCGTTTCGACGGCTCGGATATCGATTCCGACGCCATCGGCTGGGCCCGCGAGCATCTGGGTACCGTGGCCACGTTTGCCGTCAACCTGCCGGAACCGCCAACCAGCTATGCCGATAGCAGCTTTGACATCGTCTATAGCGTGTCGCTTTTTACCCATCTGGATGAGGCCTTCCAGTTCCAGTGGTTGCGGGAGATCGCGCGCATCCTGAAACCAGGTGGCCTGTTGATCACCACCACGCACGGCAAGCGATGCCTCGACACCTGCACGTCAGCGGAGTTGGTGGACCTCGCCGCGAAGGGCTTCGTGTTTCGCGTTGACCACACCGGCCGTTTCAAGGTGGACGGACTGCCGGATTTCTACCAGACCTCGTTTCACAGCGAAGCGTATGTGCGGCGCCGATGGGGCGAAGTGATTCCGGTGGAACGGTTCGTCGAAGGTGGCGTCAACAACCACCAGGACCTGGTAGTTCTTCGCAAGTAGTGGTTAGGCCGCGGGCTTGGTCCTCGGCGCCAGGCCGGAATACGTCCTCGGCCTGGCGCGTGAAGTACCAGCCGTTTTGATCAGGCCTCGATCATTGCGCGCAACTCTTCCGTGCGCGTCTTCAGCAGCGGCAGGTCCGACCGGGTTTCCACGTTCAGGCGCAACAGCGGCTCGGTGTTGGACGAACGAATGTTGAAGCGCCAGGCGGAAAATTCCATCGACACGCCATCGGTGCGGTCGACCTTCGGATTTTCCGCCGCGTAGTGCTGCTCGATCTTCGCCACGATAGCCTTGGCATCGGTTACCTTGAAGTTGATTTCCCCGCTGCAGGGGAACTTCTCCATGCGTTCGGCCAGCATGGATTCGAGCGATGTGCCGAGTTTGCACACGCGTTCGGCTACCAGCAGCCAGGGAATCATGCCCGAGTCGCAATAGGCAAAGTCGCGGAAGTAGTGGTGGGCGCTCATCTCGCCGCCGTAGACGGCGTCTTCCTTGCGCATGCGTTCCTTGATGAAGGCGTGGCCCGTCTTGCTTTCGATCGCCGTGCCACCGGCGTCCTGGACCATCTCGATGGTATTCCAGGTCAGGCGCGGGTCGTGGATCACCTTGCCACCGGGATTCTTTTCCACCAGCTGGGCGCCCAGCAGGCCCACGATGTAATAGCCCTCGATGAAGCTCCCGCGCGCATCGAACAGGAAGCAGCGGTCGAAGTCGCCGTCCCAGCCGATGCCGAAATCGGCCTTGTTGTCGATCACCGCGCGGGCGGTGGCCTCGCGGTTCTCCACCAGCAGCGGGTTGGGGATGCCGTTGGGGAAGGTGCCATCCGGCTCGTGGTTGATGCGGATGAACTCGAACGGGAGATGAGGGGCCAGCAGGTCGATCACTGCCCCAGCGCCGCCATTGCCGGCGTTGACCACGATCTTCAGCGGCTTGAGCGCGTTGCGGTCGATATAAGTCAGGAGGTGCTGGATATAGGCCGACTTGTCGTGGTCGCTGGCATAAGTGCCACGCGGCTTGGCATCGCCGAAATCGTTGGCTTCTACCAGCTTCTCGATGCCCTTCAGGCCGGTGTCGCCGCTGATCGGCTTGGCGCCGTCGCGCACCAGCTTCATGCCGTTGTAGTCGATCGGGTTGTGGCTAGCGGTGACCATGATGCCGCCGATGCTGCCGCGGTGCGCCGTCTGGAAGTAGACCTCCTCGGTGCCACCCAGGCCGATGTCGACCACATCACAGCCTTCGTCGCGCAGTCCGTTGCTCACCGCTTCGGCAAGCTTGGGGCTGTCCAGGCGGATGTCGTAACCCACCACCACGCTGCCGGTGCCCACGGTGCGCGCAAAGGCGCGGCCGATACGATAGGCGATATCCGGGTTCAGCTGATCGGGGATGCGGCCGCGGATGTCATAGGCTTTGAAACAGTCCATCACTTGCTCCATCGAGTCATGCAATCGCGTTGATATAGCACGGTGCGCCTAAATCAAACGTGTTTAATCTCGCAAAGCTTGTCGATCATCTGCGTTAGCCCACTCGTCCAGTCAGGTAGTGGAAAGCCGAATGCGTGCTGGAATCTGCGATTGTCCAGCACGGAATAGGCTGGGCGTCGGGCAGGCGTGGGGAAGTCCGAGGTGGTGATGGGTACCACCACCGGGCGTCGTGCCAGCAATCCGGCGGAGGCAGCGGCATCGACGATAGCCTGGGCGAAGCCGTGCCACGAAGTCTGCCCCGAGGCGACCACGTGGTAGGTACCTTCCAGTACCTGTCGCTCGCGGGGCAGCGCTGCCAACCATGCCGCGATGGCTACTCGCGTGGCCTGGGCAATCAGCGCCACGGACGTGGGCGCACCGATCTGGTCGGCGACCACGCGAAGTTCATCGCGCTCACCTGCCAGGCGAAGCATCGTCAGCAGGAAATTCTTTCCCCAGGGGGCATATACCCACGCCGTGCGGAACAGCAGGTAGTGGGCGCCGGAGCTTGCCAGGAGCGCTTCGCCTTCGAGCTTGCTCCGGCCGTATGCCCCTGCGGGGCCCGTGGGGGCATCCTCGGGATAGGGTTCCCGTGCGTTGCCGTCAAAAACATAGTCGGTGGAATAGTGCACCACGAGCGCCCCATGCCGAGCGGCCCATGCGGCGACGTCGCCGACGGCCTGTGCGTTGATCGCCCAGGCCGTGGCTTCATCGGACTCCGCAGCGTCGACCGCCGTATAAGCCGCGGCGTTGGCGATGATGTCCGGCCTTACTCGTTCAAGGAGATCCACGACCGAATCGGGTGCGGCCAGGTCGACCGTCGCCGGGCAGGCATCGGATGCACCGTCCACCGGCCTGCCGTCGCGCGTGGCCGCGGTGATCTCGCCCAGGCCAGCCAGCGCGGTGCACAGCTGGCGCCCGAGTTGTCCGCCTGCCCCCAGGACAAGGATATTCATGCCTGGAAAATGGGTAGTCGGTCAGGACGAACATCGGCCAGCAAGGGCGCGCGTGCGTCTTTCTCGGACAGCAGCGGTTCGCTTACCGGCCAGTCGATGCCGAAAGCGGCATCGTCGTAACGGATGGATGAATCGGCGGCCGGATCGTAGACCTCGGTGCAGTGGTAGCTGAAGATGGCTTCGTCCGAGACCACGGCGAAGCCATGCGCAAAGCCTTCCGGTATCCACATCTGCCGATGGTTCTCAGCCGTGAGCATGGCCGACACCCAGCGTCCGAAGGTTGGTGAGCCCTGGCGGATGTCCACGGCGACGTCGTAGACCTCGCCCACCAGCACGCTCACCAACTTGCCCTGCGGACGGGGCCACTGGTAGTGCAGGCCGCGCAGTACACCGCGCGCGGAACACGACACGTTGGACTGGCGAAGGTCGACATCGATACCCGCCTCGGCGAAGCGCGGCTGGTGGTAGCTTTCATAGAACCAGCCGCGGCTGTCACCGAACACTTTCGGTTCGAGGATCACGACGCCCGGCAGGGCAGTCTGGATGACTTTCAACGCACGACTCCCTGGTCGATCAGGCGAAGCAGGTACTGGCCGTAGCCGGTTTTTTCCAGAGGTCGCGCCAGCTCGCGCAGTTGCGTGGTGTCTATCCAGCCATGCAGGAAGGCGATTTCCTCCGGGCAGCACACCTTGAGGCCCTGCCGGTTCTCGATGGTCTCGATATAGTTCGACGCTTCGATCAGTGACTCGTGCGTACCGGTGTCCAGCCATGCATAGCCGCGGCCGAGTTGTTCCAGGTGCAGGCTGCCTTCGTCGAGGTAGCAGCGATTCAGATCGGTGATCTCCAATTCGCCACGCACCGAAGGCTTGAGCTTCGACGCGAACTCGCTGGCGCGGCCGTCGTAGAAGTAAAGGCCAGTGACGGCATAGTTCGATTTTGGCTGGACGGGTTTTTCCTCGATGCCCACGACACGGCCGTCGGCGTCGAATTCGGCCACACCGTAGCGTTCGGGATCGCGCACCCAGTAACCGAAGACAGTGGCACCGTGCTCGCGCGTGGACGCGCGGGCCATGCGATCGGTCAGGCCCACGCCGTAGAAGATGTTGTCGCCCAGCACCAGGCAGCTCGGGTCGCCGTCGATGAACGATTCACCGATCAGGAACGCCTGGGCCAGGCCATCCGGGCTCGGCTGCACCGCGTACTCGATGCGGATGCCCCACTGCGAGCCGTCGCCAAGCAGGCGCTGGAAAAGGGCCTGTTCGTGCGGCGTGTTGATCACCAGCACCTCGCGGATGCCGGCAAGCATCAGCGTGGCTAGCGGGTAGTAGATCATCGGCTTGTCGTAGATCGGCAGCAGCTGCTTGCTGATCGCCTTGGTGATCGGGTACAGGCGGGTGCCGGAGCCGCCGGCCAGGATAATTCCCTTGGTATTCATGCGCCCAGTCGCTCCATGCGGTAGCTGCCGTCGAGCACGCGCGACGTCCACGCCTGGTGGCCCAGGTACCAGTTGACAGTGGCGGCGATGCCCTGTTCAAAGGTGAGCGAAGGTGTCCAGCCGAGTTCGTCGCGCAGCTTGCTGGCATCGATGGCGTAGCGGCGGTCGTGACCGGGACGGTCGCGCACGTAAGTGATCAGGGATTCTCGGGCGCGGCCGTCAGCCAGTGGCTGGCGCGCGTCGAGCAATGCGCAGATCGACTTCACCACGTCGATGTTCGCCTGTTCCGCATTGCCCCCGACGTTATACGTTTCCCCCACTCGTCCGGCTTCCAGCACCCGGGCGATGGCCGAACAATGATCGCCGACGAACAGCCAGTCGCGTACATTCAGGCCATCGCCGTACACCGGCAGCGATTCGCCCTTCAGCGCCTTCTGGATAACCAGCGGAATCAGTTTTTCCGGGAACTGGTACGGGCCGTAGTTGTTCGAGCAGTTGGTGGTGAGGACGGGCAGGCCGTAGGTGTGGTGGAAGGCCCGGACCAGATGGTCGGAAGCCGCCTTGGACGCGGAGTAGGGCGAGTTCGGTGCGTAGGGCGTGGTTTCGGTGAACTTGCCCTCGCTGCCGAGCGAGCCGTAGACCTCGTCGGTGGACACGTGCAGGAAGCGGAAGCCAGCGGAGCTTGCAAGGACGTCGCGCCAGTAGTCGCGCACGCATTCGAGCAGGCCAAGGGTGCCAACGACGTTGGTTTCGATGAAGGCCGCGGGACCGTCGATCGAGCGGTCGACGTGGGATTCGGCGGCGAAGTTCACCACGGCGTCCGGTCGGTGGGTAGCCAGCAGCCCGGCGACCAGGGCGCGGTCACCAATGTCGCCCCGGACGAAGATGTGTTCCGGGTTATCGGCGAGCGTCTCGAGGGTGTCGAGATTGCCTGCATAGGTGAGTTTGTCCAGGTTGACCACCCGATGGCCGGCGGCGACGGCGGCAAGCACGAAGTTCGCCCCGATAAAGCCGGCTCCGCCGGTAACGAGAAGGGTTTTCATCAGGCTCCCGGCCCCCTTGGCAAGACACCCATTGTGTCATGGGTATGTGCCCATTTGAGCCCCGGGTAAGCTGAACGAGTGTCCATGTAGGCCTGATATTTCGCGGTATCATGCGCGGTCGCAACCGAAGCCCAAGTCGAGCCCACATGGCCAAGAAGAAGTCCGCTGCCCGTCCCCTTGGACTGGGCACCCGCGCCATCCACGCCGGTCAGTCGCCCGATCCGAGCACCGGCGCCATCATGACGCCGATCTACGCGACTTCGACCTATGTCCAGTCGAGCCCGGGCAAGCACCAGGGCTACGAGTATTCCCGTACCCAGAACCCCACCCGCATGGCCTACGAGCGTTGCGTGGCCGCGCTGGAAGGCGGCACCGCGGGGTTCGCCTTCGGCTCGGGCCTGGGCGCGGCCTCCACGGTGCTGGACCTGCTGGACACCGGCAGCCACGTTATCGCCATGGACGACCTCTACGGCGGCACCTACCGCCTTTTCGAGCGGGTCCGCCGCCGGTCCGCCGGGCTGGATTTCACCTTCCTGGATTTGAACGACCTGTCGGCCGTGAAGGCCGCCATCCGCCCCGAGACCCGGATGATCTGGGCCGAGACCCCCACCAACCCGATGCTCAAGCTGGTGGACCTGGCCAAGCTGGGCGCCTTCGCCCGCAAGCACGGGTTGATCCTGGTGGTGGACAACACCTTCTGCTCGCCGATGCTGCAGCGCCCGCTGGAAACCGGCGCGCACCTGGTGCTGCACTCGGCCACCAAGTATTTGAACGGGCATTCGGACATGGTCGGTGGCATCGTGGTGGCCGGCGATGCCGAGATGGCCGAGCGCATGGGCTTCTTGCAGAACTCCGTGGGCGCGATCGCAGGACCTTTCGACAGTTTCCTGGCCATGCGTGGCCTGAAGACGCTGCACCTGCGCATGCGCGCGCATTGCGAAAGCGCGATGGAACTGGCCAAGTGGCTGGAAAAACACCCAGCCGTGGAGCGCGTGATCTACCCCGGCCTGAAATCGCATCCACAGCACGGCCTGGCCAAGCGCCAGATGGACGGGTTCGGCGGCATCATCTCGATGGAGGTGAAGGGTGGGCTGAAGAAGGCGCGGCAGATGCTGGAGCGCTGCGAGCTGTTTGCGCTCGCGGAAAGCCTCGGCGGCGTGGAAAGCCTGATTGAGCACCCGGCGATCATGACGCATGCTTCGATTCCGGTGGCTAACCGGAAGCGGTTGGGGATTAGTGACAGTTTGGTGAGGTTGTCGGTGGGGGTGGAAGACCTGGCAGATCTGAAGACCGAACTAGAGGCCGCGCTTGGTGACTGAACGTTGGCGCGTGTGCGCAGCGGACGATTCACATCCTGCCCAGGGACGACTGGCATGAGCGGCCTCGACGAGGGTGCAGGCTACGCATTCGGCCTGGCCTTACTCAACTTTTCGGCATGGATGCGCCGGCAGGCATGGCTGGGTGCCATATACCGGCGTTTTCCGGCCCAGTGGCGGAACAATGTCTCCGCCGTGCTGGCAGCTCCCGCCCATCGCCGGTTGCGTTTCGAACGTTCGGCAAAATGGTCGACGTCGCTTCGTCGTGCCCCGGTTGAGTCGCTGCGTGAGCCGACGGCCAGCATCGTGCCGTCCGAAGGCGGTGTGAATGTCCATGCCTACCTGCGCGGTCAATTCGGGCTGGCGGAGAACGCACGGCTTTATGCCAGGGCCTTGCTCGCCAGCGGCTATCCCGTTGCCTTGTGCGATATCGACATTGCCCTTCCGCATAGCCTTGACGATCGCAGCCTTGACGCCTGGATTGGCAAGAACGCGCCATACGATGTCGACATCGTCTTCGTCAACCCGGATTTCCTTGATGAAGCGTTATCACGGATGCCGCACCGGCCTGGTAAGTCGCCTTACGTGATTGCCTGCTGGTTCTGGGAGCTGGAGCAGTTTCCCCGCGACTGGCTGCCAGCCATCGATCGCGTTGACGAGGTAATGGTCTCATCGGCCTTCGTCGAGAATGCCGTCAGAAGCGTCACTGACAAGCCGGTCACGCGCGTCCCGGTCCCGGTCGGCGACGTCCCTGATAGTGGCTTGCAGCGCGAGGATTTCGGCCTTGATACGGAAGCTTTCATCTTCCTGTGTACCTTCGATTTCAATTCATTCCTTGAACGGAAGAATCCCTTTGCAGTGATCGATGCATTCAGGAAGGCGTTCCCGCCGGGCCGGACGGACGTTCGCCTGGTGATCAAGTCGAGCAATGGCCACAGGCATCCCGAGCGCCTGCGCGAAGTCCTCAATGCGGTCGACGGCGATGGCAGGATCCTGATCCGGGACGATGTCATCGACCGCGCCCATGTGCATGCGCTCCAGCGTTGCTGTGATGCCTACGTTTCTCTTCATCGTTCCGAGGGATTCGGCCTTGGTCTCGCCGAGGCCATGCGCCAGGGCAAGCCTGCATTGGCCACTGGCTATTCGGGCAACCTGGAGTTTATGAACCGAGGCAACAGCATCCTCGTTGGCTACCGGCTTGTGCCGGTCGAGGAGGGTGCATATGCCCATCACGACGGCCAGCACTGGGCTGAAGCCAACATCACCGAAGCGGCCACGGCCATGCGGCGGTTGGTGGATGAGCCCGGCCTGGCGCGGAGGATCGGCGACCAGGCGGCCATCGACATTCGTGAGCACTTTTCCCGTGAAGCCTGCGCCAGCGCCCTGGTGGCGCGGCTTGGTGCCATCCACGCATCCATTTCTGGCCGGCGCTCCGTAGCCGTCGGCAAAGGCCGTCCATGAAAGATATCCTGCTCGCTGTTTGGCGGTATCGACATTTCGTCGTCTCATCCGTGATCAACGAATTGCGTTCGCGCTTCGCGCGAAGCAAGCTCGGCGCCACATGGGCAATTCTCCAGCCGTTGACCCAGGCGGTGATCTACGCGGTGGTGTTTTCGCAGGTCCTGGGTGCGCGGATGCCGGGTGTGCAGGATCCTTATGCCTATGGCATCTACCTGTTGGCTGGCATCCTTGGGTGGTCGCTGTTCAGCGAGATATTGACTCGCTCGATCACCGTATTCGTTGATAACGCGAATCTTCTGCGCAAAATCGTCTTTCCTCGCATGTGCTTGCCCGTGATCGTCGCGGGAAGCGCGCTGGTCAATGCGACGTTGCTCTTTATCGCGATCCTGGCCGTGCTCCTGGTGCTGGGTCACATGCCAAATCTGCAGATGCTCTGGCTGCCGGCGCTGGCGGTACTTACCATCGCGCTTGGCTTGGGCCTGGGCATTTTCCTCGGTGTGCTGAACGTGTTTGTGCGGGACGTGGCGCAGACCATGGCGGTGATCTTGCAGATCTGGTTCTGGGTTACGCCAATCGTCTATTTCTCCACCGTGGTGCCGACGGGCTTCCGCCGGATCGTCGTCTATAACCCCATGTACCCAGTGATCGTGGGTTTCCAGAACGTAGTGGTATTCGACAAGGCCCCTCCGTTCGGCGACCTGGTCTGGGTGGTGGTGCTTGCGGTAGCACTGTTGGGCGTATCGATGTTCATGTTCCGTCGTGCATCGACGCAGATGGTGGACGTGCTATGAGCGACGTGGTTCTTCAAGTCAACAACGTCGGCAAGTCTTATCGCGAATACTCCAGCGAATGGTTCCGCTTCGCCGGCTGGTTTGGCCTGGCGCAGAAGCAGTTCAAGGAACATTGGGTACTGCGCGAGATCAGCTTCAGTATTTCGCGCGGCGAGGCCATCGGTATCGTCGGCCAGAACGGGGCTGGCAAAAGTACGTTGCTGAAAATGATCACCGGTACATTGTTCCCGACTGAGGGCAGCGTCGGTTCATTCGGTCGCATTGCAGCCATCCTGGAACTGGGCATGGGCTTCGATCCGAACCTTACCGGTCGGCAGAACGTTTGGCACAGCGGTGGATTGATGGGTTTCACACGGGCGGACATCGAAACCGCCATGCCAGGCATCGAAGAGTTCGCCGAGATCGGCGAGTATTTCGACGAGCCACTGCGCACCTATTCCAGCGGTATGCAAATGCGGGTTGCATTCAGCCTGGCCACGGCCATCCGCCCGGATATCCTGATTGTTGACGAGGCCCTCTCGGTGGGCGATGCATACTTCGTCCACAAATGTTTCGCCCGGGTCAAGGAGTTTCGCGAGCAAGGCACGACTTTGCTTATCGTCTCCCACGACCGTTCCGCCGTGCTGTCGCTGTGCGATCGGGCGATCCTGCTTGACCAGGGCCGCATGTTGGTTGATGGCGAACCGCAGGAGGTGATCGATTACTACAACGCGATCATTTCCGAGCGCGAATCGCGCACCATCCGCCGCGAACGCAGCAAGACAGGCACGATGGCCACGATTTCGGGAACGGGTGAGGCAACGATCGACTCGGTGAAGCTGTTCGACCGCAACGATCAGGTCACCGAGCTTGTCGGAGTTGGCGACGATGTCACGCTGAAGATCGTGGTTGCGGCATGCGCGGACATCGACAACCTTGTTATTGGCTACGTGATCAAGGATCGACTGGGGCAGCCAGTGTTCGGCACCAATACCCACCATACCGGCCACGAACTTCGCGGCGTCAAGTCTGGACAGCGGTTTGAACTGACGGCGCGGTTTCCAATGAACATCGGCGCGGGCACCTATTCGGTGGCGGTGGCGCTTTCGAGCAGCGAAACGCATTTGGTCAATAATTACCAATGGAAAGATCTTGCACTCGTTTTCACGGTGACCAATGTCGACCGCGCCATGTTCGTGGGTGTCGCCTGGGTGCCGCCGAGGGATATTTCGCTGTTGCCCATGGCTGGGCACAACCCGACATTGGGTACCTGAGAGCACGGACGAAAAGGTCAAACCATGAACATCGATGAATTGATGCGCAAGATTCACGCAGACGTCGCCAGGCGCCGTCCAGGTGTGTCCGGATCGGCATTCGACACAAGCACGGCCCCGTTGGCCTCGTCTTCCTCTGCGGCCGGCCAGGCCTGGGAACCCATTGGTCTGCGTCTGGGATACAAGGACACATATTCGGTTGGCGATTTCGTTGCACTCAACGACATCGATTTCGTCGAAACGAGTTACCGCGTGCTTTTGCGCCGCGCAGCAGACCCCGCCGGGCTGGCTGTCGCCCTGGCAGACTTGCGGCAGGGCATACGGACCAAGGTGCATATCCTGGGCGACATCCGTTTCTCGCCAGAGGGGCGCGAGCGTTGCGTGCACGTGGACGGCCTGCTTTTACCCTACAAGCTGCAGCAGTGGTCGCGCCGTCGCTTCGTTGGTCGGCCGCTGGCCTGGGCGCTGTCCATTGCCCGGTTGCCCACCCTACTGCGGCGGATCGATGCCGCAAGCGCAAGGGATGCGCAGGAGGTGCAGAACCTGGGGTTACATGTCAATGCATTGGCCGCGCGCCTGGACAGCGATGCCCTCACAGCAACACTTGAGGGCAGATTGGCGCAGATCGAGCAACAACTGAGCGAGTTGGCTGCTCGAAGTGATCGCCAGGATGCCCGACTGGACCAGCGGGTTGACACCCTGGAAACATCCTTCCAGGACCGTTTTGACCAATTGGGCGGTAGCGTCAATCGTCGCCTCGACGAGGTGACTACGTCCGTGCAGCCTTTGGTTGATCGCATCGATGACGCCTTGCGAAGACAGGAGCAGCAATTCGCGGGTTTCACGGCCCATTTGGCGACCATCGATGCGGCCGTGAACGCCTGTTCCGCTGGCGTGGCATCGGCGGGCGCCATGGCTGCTGACGCACGTCGCATCGCCTTGTCGTTGGAATTGGCTCCTGTCGACGTCACGTCGCCGTCATCGCGCAACGAAGCTGAGGGAACGCGTCCAGCAATGGCACCCGATACCCATCGCCTGGATGCGCTGTATGTCGGGTTGGAAGATGCCTTTCGGGGAACCCGCGAGGACATCAAGCAGCGTGCCTCGCATTACCTACCCATGATCACCGATGCGGTTGGCCAAACTGGGGGAGGCCTCGTGGTCGACTTGGGCTGTGGGCGGGGCGAATGGCTGGAAGTGCTCGCCGAACAGGGCATCGACGCGTGTGGCGTCGACCTCAACCCCGTGCTGTTGGCCGAATGTACAGGGCGTGGTTTCACGGCCGTACTAGCCGATGCCTTGAGTTTCCTTCGAGACCAGGGTGATGGTTCCCTGGCAGCGATTACAGCGATGCACCTAGCGGAGCATCTGGATTTCGAGACATTGGTGGGAATTATCGACGAGGCGCGCCGCGTGCTTGCCCCGGGCGGCGCACTGATCCTTGAGACGCCCAATCCCGAGAACCTGGTGATGAGTACCCATTGGTTCTATTTCGACCCCACGCATCGCAACCCATTGCCTCCCGCACTTCTCCAGTGGCTGGTGCAAGCTCGCGGTTTCGTCGATGTGCGGACAGATCGCTTGATCGAAAATCGCGGTATCTACCCGGTAGATCCCGTGCCCGGCGACGCGCCCGGTGCCGACACGATCAACAAGATTCTGGGCATGCTCCAGGCGGCGCCGGACTACGCAATAGTGGCGCGTTCGGTTGAAGCTGCTCGCGTGAAAAGCCTGATGCCCGAGGTGGAATGATGCAAACGGCTCATTCGGGGGAGCATGAGCCCGGGGCACGGCAGCGCCGCCTGCTGGCAATCAATTTCTTTCCTGCATTCACACCGCCATCGAGTGGTGGCGAGCAGCGCTGGTTCTATGTCTACCAGCACTTGAGCCGACATTTCGACGTTACCCTCGTGTCGGCGACGTTTCCCTCCGGCGAGCGCGAAGAGGTGGTGCACTCTCCCACTTTTCGGGAAATACGGGTGCCCAAGCCGCGGGAGGCGGACAGCATCCATTGGCAGTTGAGTTCGGAGGGCATCGGTCCGGAGTGTTCGGCGATCGCCGTGGCACTGGCCGCACCGTTCGATGTTGCGCTTACCGGAGTGATCGCCGAGTTGGCGCCAACGATGGATGTCATCGTGCACGCGTCGCCCTTTACGGTGCCCTACGACAAGGGCATGGGAACCGACGGTGTCATGCGCGTGTATGACGCCTATAACGTGGAATACAAGCTCGCCGAGCAGATATTTTCAGGCGAGATCGGTCAGAAGTGTGCGGAGTTCGTCCGCTTCCTCGAGGGCGAGCTGCTGGCGCATGCCGACGCGGTGCTTGCCATCAGTGATGAGGAAGCTGCAACGTTCGTTGAAGAGTTTGGTTTCAGACCTGAATCCATCATCCCGGCACCCAACGGCTTCGAACCTTCCAGTACGGCCCTTGAGGAATCGACGTCGCGGGGGCGTGATGTCCTCTTCCTCGGTAGCGCACACCCACCGAACGTGGAGGCGCTCCGGTACATCATCGATCACCTGGCGCCTGCGATGCCGGACGTGCAGTTCAATGTGATTGGAAGCGTTTGCAAATCCGCCACGGGAGAAGTGCCCGCCAACCTAGCCTTGCTTGGCTTCGTTACAGAGGACGCCAAGTCACGCCTGCTGTCGGCGTGCGGGGCGGCGATCAATCCGTTGTCGTCGGGCGCGGGTACCAATTTGAAGATGCTCGATTACCTTGCGCATGGCGCACCGGTGGTTAGTACGTCGGTGGGTGCCCGGGGCCTGCCGTTGACGGATGGTTTGGAACTACGCATTGCCCAGCTGTCCACCTTCCCCGACGTTTTGTCGAATGTACTCGATAACCCCGCGGACTCGGCACGCCTGGCCTCGGCGGGGCGCTCACTTGTGCAGTCACGTTACGCATGGAACGCAATCGCCGACGTCGTTGCTGGCCGCCTGCACGCTGCCCTGGACGAGCGCGCCCGGCGACCCCGCCGCACTCGCATCCTCACCGTGTGTGACTACCCGGTCGACCGACCCATGGGTGGTGGCCAGGTCCGCATCAAGGAACTCCTCACCGAGCTTGGTCGCGAGTTCGACGTAACCTTTGTGTGTTTCACCGATGAATTGGAATCCTGCGATACGGCGATTGCGCCCGGCGTGGTGCAAAAGGCGATTGCCAAGTCGGCTGAGCATCGCGGGCGGCAGGCACAACTGGATGCAGGACAGGCGGTGTCCATCGCCGACGTATTGGCAGGCGAGTATTGCGGACAGGGCTCGCCGTTGCATGAAGCCTTCGTCGCCGAACTGGGTACGGCCGATGTCGTGCTGTTCGAGCAGTGCTATCTGGCGCCGCTGCTGGATGTCGTTCCGGCCGGCGTTCCCGTGGTGTACTCCTCGCAGAACGTCGAGGCAGAACTAAAAGACGTGCTGTACACCGCCCGCGCCGATGGCGCGGCCTGGCTTGCGCGGGTGCACCAGCTCGAGGCGATCATGCTCGCGCGCAGCGCGGTAACCATTTGCGTATCCAACAACGACTCCCAGGCTTTTGGCCGTTTGCATGCGGATGTGAATCCGGTCGTGATCGAGAATGGCGTGCGACTTGCGCCCGCACCGGTGCGGGATATCCGCGAGCAGGGCGAGCTGGCTATCTTTCTGGGCAGTGCGCATCCGCCCAACGTCCGCGCTGCCCGTTTCATCATCGATACACTTGCACCTGCGTTGCCCAAGGTAAGCTTCGGCCTTGCCGGCAGCGTATGTTCAGCGGTCGCGGGAAGTCCCATTCCGGCGAACGTGCTGCTGCTCGGTTTCTTGTCCGGCGAGGAAAAGGCCGCGCTGCTGGCGATCGCCGACGTGGCAGTCAACCCCTTGTTCGACGGCGGTGGATCCAGCCTGAAGGTTCCCGACTTTTTCGCCGCGGGCCTGCCGACGATCACCTCCGCAGTGGGAGTGCGCGGTTACCACGCCGTCGATGGTGTGCACTATGAAGGTGCGGAAGCGAGCAGCTTTGCCAGTGTCGTCGAGCGCGTCATGGCGTCGCTTGAGCATCGTACGCGGTTGTCGCATCACAGCCGGCGTTTCGCCGAGGAAGAACTGGATTGGGAACTGATCGGTGGCCGGTTTCGCCGCACCTTGCGTCGCCTCATGCCGGCATCGCCGGTCGCACGAATGTTGGTCGCGACCTATCGATTCGGCGCGCCACCACGCGGCGGGGCGGAAACGTTCCTGCTCAACGTGTTGCATCACCTTGATAGACAGGACGGTCTTGCCATCGACGTCGCCAGCACCAAGGTGGGCCCGATCCAGGATGTCCTGCATTTCAGCGCAGCTTATGCTTCGCCAGAAGCACGCGATCATGTGCCGGCGATGCGGGGGGACGTCCACTACTTCGACGTCGATCCCCAGCCGGAAGACGCCTTCAGACGCGCCCAGGCGCTCGAGGCGCTGTGGATGGATGAGTCGCTCGAGCTCGGTCATCGCCTGGCACCCCGGCTGACGGCGGCGGCGCTGCTCGGCGGCTGGAACCACCCTGAGTCGGCCGCCGACGGTACAGTTTGCTGGGCTGGCATGCGATCGCAGTTGCGCGTGCCGCCTGGTGCGTCGCGTTGCCGACTGGCCGCCACGCTGCCCCATGGATCGGCGCGCCTGGAAATCAAAGGCGCGGGCGGGAAGCGGTTCGACAAGAAGATTTCCGGTGCTTTCGTTGCGGATTTCGCGGTCGCGCACGACGATGAAATCCTGGAAGTTCTTTGCGATACGAAACTGGCATCGGCGAGCGACGCCCGCATGCTTTCCTTCCTCGCTTCGTCCATCCGGCTCCTGGTTGGCGATCAGTGGCTCGAAGTAGACCTGGGAATGACACTTGAGACCCGTGCACGTAGTCTCGATGTCGACGCGTGGGTGGCCGACCTGGTGGCTGTCACCGATGCGCGCGATCCCGCGGCGGACGAGGAATTCGTGCGCTTGCGTGGTCCCCATTCCAGGCAAATGGATGCCTGGCTGGGCGTGAACGCCTCGACCTATGACGTCGTGCTGGTTCAGGGTGTTCCTTTTGCCACGGTGCCTGCAGTGGTTCGGCGCTGCCGTCGCGCCGGTGTGCCCTGCATCGTACTTCCGCACTTCCATATGGAAGATCGCTACTACCACTGGCAGGCGTTCTACGAAGCCTTTCGCCATGCCGACGCCGTGGTCGCTGCCCCGGCACAGAGCCAGCGTTCGTTTTTCGATCGCGTGGGAGCGCGCAGCATCGTGTTGGCCGGCGGCGGACTGGATCCGGCGGACTTCACTCCCGAACGCATTGAACAGGGGCGCAAAGCATTTGCAGGCGTGCATGCTTCGACCCGACCCTTCGTGTTGATACTGGGGCGCAAGGCTGGCGCCAAGCACTACAACCTGGCTCTTCGGGCGGCTGCAATGTTACGGGAGCAAGGCACGGAGCTGGATGTGGTGATGATCGGGCCGGATGACGACGGCGTGGCGATCGCGCCCGGGGAAGCGGCCTATTACGGCATGCAACCTCGAGAAGTGGTGGTCGGCGCCCTGGCCAGCGCCAGGTGCCTGATCAATATGAGTGACAGCGAGAGCTTCGGCATTGTCCTTCTGGAGGCCTGGATGGCCGGCACGCCAGTGATCGCCAGGCGTTCGTGCACGGCCTTCGCCGAGCTGGTGGAGGACGGTGTCAACGGGTTTCTCGTGGATGAACTCGACACCGCGGTGCATTCCATGGCAGGTTATCTCGATGACGAGGACCTGGCCCGACGGCATGCTGCGGAAGGTCAAAGAGTGGCGGACAGATATACCTGGTCGTCGCTGGCGGGCAAGCTCGCAAAGCTGGCTGGGGTAGTTGCCACTGCGGGGGAACCACGGTAAAGACGTGGTCGAGAACGGCCAGGGGGCGCGAGCTGGATCGCGTAGGCGGTTTGTTTGATTACTAGGCAGGAGCTCGCAACCGGTATGGATCCATCGACGTTTGGCCTCACGGGTACATTCGAAAACTGCACAACCGACATGCTTGGGTTTTTCTCCCGATGGATGTCAATCGAGGGGAAAAAGTGTCTTTGCATTGGCTTCGACAAGGACCAGCTCAACGAGGCGGTCCTGGCGTATCAGCCCGGAGCGGTGACACTGCTCACCCTCTGGGACGAGCACAAGGATGCGGAGGTTCCTGGCTACGATACGGTCGTAGGTGACATCTGCCAGCGCACGCCATTCGATGATGGGACTTTTGACGTTGTCCTGACGCTTTCGCTCTTGGAGCACATCCACGATCTGCCGGCGGCGTTCGTGGAAATACGCCGGATACTCAAGCCCGGTGGATTCTTCGGCTCGTTTTTTGGCCCGGCTTGGTCGTGCCACGTCGGCCACCACCTCTACGCGCAGGCAAGCCACCCCCTTTTTGACTTCTGGCAGCGAGGCCTGCCCGCACATTTGCACCTGCGATGCTCGCCGGAGGAAATTACTGCCTGGTACCGGGAGCAGGGTGCAAACGACGATGAGATCAAGTCGGTGCTCCAGTGGTTTTTCGAAACCAACATCATCAACCGCGTGTTCTTCGACGACTATCCACGGCTCCTGAACCAGCATTTCCAGGTCGTCAGCACGGAGAGGATCTACGCGCCGATAGCCGAGTCTGCGCTGGACGATCTGCGAAGGCTCTATCCCGGCAACGATGACTTCTCCACGTACGGTGGCAAGTTCCTCGTGCGCAAGCGCGCACCAGCTTACTAGTACCCGGTTTTTTGTAGGAAATTCCATGTCTTACGACGAAAAAGCAGATATCGAGTTCCACCAGGGCGAGTTCGAGCGCATGCTTGAGGCGATCGCTCCGGGCCGTAAAGGCGATGCCACATTCTCCAGGGCGCTGGACATTGGTGGTGGCGGTGGCATGCACAGCGCCTACCTCACGCGCATTGCCGAACGCGTGATTTGCACCGACTTCATCGACCAGAATGCCCGTTACAACGGCGAATTCGTCAAGCTGCTCGGTGAGAAGTTCGAACGCAACGGGGCACCGTTCGATGTGGCCCGCCTGGAGTTCCATGCCGGCGATGCGATGGACATGATGTATCGCGACGCGTCGTTCGATCTCGTCGTGTCATTCAACGCCTTCGAACACATTCCCGATCCGCGCAAGGCAGCCGCGGAGGTCGTACGCGTGCTCAAACCTGGCGGCATCGCCTACCTGTCGTTTGATCCCATCTGGGCATGCGATACCGGCAGTCATTTCTTCCATCGTGTGCCGACTCCGTGGGAACACCTGCTGGTGCAACCAGCCGACTACGCGCGACGGATGCAGGAAGCCGGCGCAGCGCCCGACGAAGTGGATGACTTCATGGGCGCCATGAACAAGGTCAGGCTCGATACCTTTCGTTCGATTTTCCGCAATACGCTCCCCCGTACGCGCAAGATCTCCTACCAGGAATGGCGTGGTGTCGCCGATCCAGGCCATACCTTGCATCCCAATTACGCGCGCGCCCGCGCGCTTGGGTACACGGACGATGACCTGATGGTTCGCGGTATTTGCGCGGTGTTTACCCGAACCACTTGAGCGTCGCCCCGGGCACGCGGGGGTGGCGCGAGGTACATGCCTCGGTAATAATTGAAGGTCGGGTACGGAGAGCTTTAACCCAGTCGCGGTTTACCCCCGGAAGTGCGTCGGCGGCGGGGACCCTTTGTTTTTGTTGGATATTTGGAAAAAATGGCATGAAGACGGCATTGATTACGGGCATTTCCGGTCAGGATGGCGCCTATCTCGCGGAACTCCTGCTCGGCAAGGGATACCGCGTGTACGGCACTTACCGTCGCACAAGCTCGGTCAATTTCTGGCGGATCGAGGAACTGGGTGTCGCGGGCCACCCGAATCTGCATCTGGTTGAGTTCGACCTGACCGACCTGGGGTCCGCCATTCGCCTGCTCGTGCAATCAGAGGCGACCGAGGTCTACAACCTCGCCGCGCAGAGTTTCGTGGGTGTGTCGTTCGACCAACCAGCCACTACCGCACAGATCACTGGCATCGGGGCATTGCACCTGCTCGAGGCCATCCGCGTGGTCAACCCGAAGATCCGCTTCTACCAGGCATCCACGTCGGAAATGTTCGGCAAGGTGCAGGCCGTTCCGCAGAAGGAAGACACGCCGTTCTACCCCCGTAGCCCCTATGGCGTAGCCAAGCTCTATGCGCATTGGATGACGGTGAACTACCGCGAGTCGTACGACATCTTCGGTTCAAGTGGCATCCTGTTCAACCACGAATCGCCGCTGCGTGGCCGCGAGTTCGTCACGCGCAAGATCACCGATTCGGTGGCCAAGATCGCCCTGGGCAAGCTCGATGTACTTGAGTTGGGCAACCTGGACGCCAAGCGCGACTGGGGTTTTGCCAAGGAATACGTCGAGGGCATGTGGCGCATGCTGCAGGCCGACGAACCCGACACCTACGTGCTGGCAACCAATCGCACGGAAACCGTCCGCGACTTCGTGCGGCTTGCATTCGAAGGAGCTGGCATCCCGGTCGATTTCAAGGGCTCGGACGAAAATGAAACAGGTGTCTGCGCCACGTCGGGCAAGACGTTGGTGCGGATCAATCCAAAGTTCTATCGGCCGGCCGAAGTTGAACTGTTGATTGGCGATCCCGCCAAGGCCACGGCGAAGCTGGGCTGGAAGCCGGAAACCACGCTCGAGCAACTGTGCAAGATGATGGTCGAGGCCGACCTGCGCCGGAACGAACGTGACGCTTCCTTCTGACGGACGGCGCCGCACGGCCCTGGTCACCGGCCATCACGGATTCACCGGAAATTACGTGGTGGCGGCGCTGGAACGCGCTGGGTACGTAGTCGCCGGTCTCACCGACGCGCCGCTTGACCTGGATGCGGCGTCGGTAGACCTGTTGGACCGCGAAGCGGTTGCACGTGCCGTGACGGCAGCCTCGCCTGATGTGGTCATCCACCTTGCGGCCATCGCCTTCGTGGCCCACGGCGATGCAGAAGCGATGTACCGTACCAATGTAGTGGGCACGCGCAATTTGCTGGAAGCCCTCGCATCGCTCCGTGTTGCGCCATCGTCGGTACTACTGGCCAGTAGTGCGAACGTCTATGGCAACAATGACGCGGAACTGTTGGACGAGAACGTGCCGCCGCGTCCCGCGAACGACTACGCGGTGAGTAAGCTCGCGATGGAATACATGGCGCGACTGTGGATGGATCGTTTGCCAATCGTGCTGGCGCGACCCTTTAACTACACCGGCGTTGGACAGTCCGAGAATTTTCTCTTGCCGAAGATCGTCGCGCATTTTCGTCGCGGCGATCGAGTCATTGAGCTTGGAAACATCGAGGTTGCCCGCGATTTCTCGGATGTCCGGTTCGTCGCCCAGACGTACGTGCGGCTACTCGACGTCGTTCCTGATGGCGACGTAGTGAACCTTAGTTCCGGCGTATCGGTGTCGCTCAAGCAGGTCATTGCGATGATGGGGCGCATCGCCGGCTACGACATCGAGGTTCGGGTCAATCCGGCTTTCGTACGTGGAAACGAAGTGGCGCGTTTGACGGGTGACCACTCGCGACTAAAAGGTCTGATTGGTGAACTGCACATGCCGCCACTTGAAGAGACGTTGCGCTGGATGTACGAAGCAGCCTAGTCCCTTATAGGGAATCGGCGCGCGAAGCCGCGCGCCGATACTGTTCACTCAGGCGCGACCGTAGACGTCCTCAAAGCGGACGATGTCGTCTTCACCCAGATAGCTGCCCGACTGCACCTCGACCAGCTCCAAAGGAACCTTGCCGGGATTGCGCAAGCGGTGGACACTGCCCAGTGGCAGGTAAGTACTCTGGTTCTCGGAAAGCAGGAAAACCTTGTCATCACAGGTGACTTCCGCAGTGCCCGAGACCACGATCCAGTGTTCGGCGCGGTGGTGGTGCTTCTGCAGGCTTAGCGCCGCGCCCGCCTTCACCACGATGCGCTTGACCTGGAAACGCTCGCCTGCGTCGATGGAATCGTAGCTTCCCCAGGGCCGGTAGACCTTTCGATGGAACAGGTGTTCGGTGCGATCATCCGCTTTCAGTGCATCGACGACCGATTTTACTTTCTGTGCTTGCTCGCGATGCATAACCAGGGTCGCATCGGGCGTGGTGACGACCACCAGGTCGGTGATTCCCACCAATGCGACCATATGGCGGTCATGTGTTTGCACGAAGTTCGACGTTGAGTCAACGGCCAGGACATCGCCCGACAAGACATTCCCGTCAGTGTCCTTGTCGCGGGTAGTCCAAAGCGCCGACCACGACCCGATGTCGCTCCAGCCGCATTGCACGGGGACAACGGCTGCCAGGCGCGTCTTTTCCATCACGGCGTAGTCGATGGAATCCTGAGGCACAAGGCTCATGAGATCGGCGTCGACGCGGACGAAGTCGAGATCACGCGAGGCGCTGGCAAATACCTTGTGGACGGCGTCCGCAAGTTCCGGTGCGTGTTTTTCAAGCTCCGACCAAAAACTGGTGGCCTTGAAAAGAAACATGCCTGAGTTCCAGGAGTATTCCCCTGAGGCCAGGTAGCGCTCGGCCGTTTCCTGGTTTGGCTTCTCGACGAACTGTTCGACCTTGAACGCGTTGGCATCGAGTGCATCGCCCTTGCGGATGTAGCCAAAACCCGTTTCCGGTTCATCCGGCGTGATCCCGAATGTCACCAGCCAGCCTTCACGCGTGGCCGGCAGGGCGCTTTCCACGGCACGAACGAATGCATCGTTGTCCTTGATGATGTGGTCCGCGGGCAGCACCAGCAGCAGGGCTTCAGGGTCGTCCTGCATGGCCGCCAGGGCGGCCAATGCGATGGCCGGCGCCGTGTTGCGGGCAACGGGTTCGAGCAAGATCGTGGCTTCGCCGATCCCCAGTTCCTGAAGCTGCTCGGCCACCATGAATCGGTGCTGGTCGCTACACACCACCAAAGGCGCGCCAACTCCCGAAAGTTTGGCCGCGCGACTTATGGTTTGCTGGAATAGGGTGTCGCTGCCGTCCAGAGAGAGGAACTGCTTGGGCTTATTTGCCCGCGACAATGGCCACAGTCGCGTTCCGCTACCACCACTGAGGATAACTGGCCGAATCATTGGGACATTGCTCCGTCATTGCCACGCCGGGCGGCATGCTTCCGCAATTATATCAAGGACGTGAATCCCGCAGGATGCGACTGATCCGGTCAGTTTGGGTTCGGGAAAGGTGCGATCCTCAATTGCTGCAGCGCGATGCCAAGCCTCCTGGGGTCGTTGGTCTGGCCTAAGGCGACTGGCGACTGGGCATGGGGAATGGCCAGGTGGATCTGCGTCTGGGATCCGTCAGAGTGGAATTCGAGGCTTTGGTCCTGCATGCGCGAACCGAATGCGGCCGTCTTTTCCTCGTTGCCAATACGAATCGTTATGGGTGCATTGGCATTGGAGGCGAACCCGCGGGCGGTAAGCCGGAGCATGAAATGCCGAGGGAGGGGATGGCGCATGGTAACGGCGGCATCGGCCTGGATCGTCCAGCGTCCAAATGGCTCGACGGTACCGAAACCGTCGAGCGCCTGGACATCGACGTTGCCGCTGGAACGGAAATCCGCCGTTTGCAGGTTTCCCACGCGCACCAGGGTCGCGCCATCGGCCAGGGGCAAGGTTACCCCTGCCTCAACCGGGCTGGGTTGCCCGTTGAGCAGAAGGAACCAGTCTTTGTCCATGACGGCTGTCGGATCCAAAGGGTGGCCCTCCGACGACACGAATATCTCCGTGTCGGCGTCGTCGACGGCGAAACGCGCGTGATAGATGTCAAAGATATTGGAACCCACGATGGCCAGACGCGAAGTCTGTGGTCCAAGCAATAGCTTCGTCACTATCCCAGCTCGATCGGCTGCCGCGGGTACATGGGCTTGAGCTACCTGTTGGTTGACCTTCCAGGTAGCCGTTACAATCAAAAGTGGGGCGATGGCGAAAAGATAGACTTTCGATGAAGCTCGCACACCGATCATCAATACGGCCAGGCTTGCGACCGACGCGAATACCAAGGCCCGTAGCAGGCCGGGTGTCTGGGTCAGACCAAAGATCTCCGGGCTGTCGATCGGCGATGGCGTGAATCCCTGGAGTTGGCCCAGGCAACCATACAGGGCCAGCGATGCCACCAATACGGCTGCGATCATCTGTGGCCATGAGGCGCGTCGAACGTCGCCTCGGAGTCGGGCTGCTACCACCACCAGGAGGAGCGGCAGGGCGAAGCTGTAGTATCGCAAGTGGAGGCGGCCTAGATCCTGACCGAACTGCACTACGTGCACGCGTGCGGTGAACCAGGCTGTCACCACCACGAGGGATCCTAGAACCAGGAAGGTGAAGATGGCCAGTTCACGCTGGGCAGATGTGATTTCGTCGCGTTGCGTAGGACCCAAGGGCACCGTAAGTACGACATAGACCGGAACGGCATACAGGATGCAGATCACCATCGCGTGCCCGAACACAAGGAACGCCGTGTCATGAAGAGTCTGCTTCAGGGCAGCCATGTCAAGCATGCTCTGGCTGGCGTATAGCGGTCCGAAGAGGCTCATGGCGGCCTTGCCAGCGAGCATCCGCCCCACGCCGAAACGAACGACTAGGAACGCCAGCAGCAAGCACCCGGCGTACTTTCCAATTCTACGCCAGCTGATACGCCCGTTCGCATACCACTCGCATGCCGCGAAGTACACCAGGGCCGCGGGGATCAGGAAGATCGCGTGTACCTTTACCAGGGTCATCGCGCCGAGGACGGCACCGACGAGGAGTCCGTGGCGCCCGGCGAGCTTACGCTTCCCGACCAGCATCGCAGCGGTAAAGCACCAGAAGGCAAAGAAATACATCGATTCGGGCATGAACGCCGCTGTGTACCAGCTGGCCCCGACCAGGACCGACAGCGTTGCCACGATCAGTGCTACCCAGGTGCTGCAGAATCGCCGCGCAACAAGGTATATGAAGGGAAGGGAAGCGCAAAAAAATGCGGTATTGAGAAGCCTCGCGCATTCAAGGAAACCCGGCCCACATGAGCTTGTCGCGCGCATGACCCACAGGTACAGGTACGAGGGAACTTCGGCCTTGCCGAGCGGGCCCAATCTTGCGCCGGCACTGTAGACCCACTCGTCGGCGAAGACGAATGGCGTGAGGCCAATATGCAGCCATTGGAGCAGCATGAAAACTGCGGCAGCGACGAGTCCGCAGGCCACGGGCATGTTTAGTGGCCGGCGAGGCGGGTGTACTGGATTCATGGTCGACCAAGGTTAGCCGCAAATTGAAGACTTCGGATCGGCGGGACGCTCTTCGACGCCGACCGCAATCCTCGCCTACTGACGGCGGCAGTGGAGTACGCAGCAACCCTGGCAGCACCCTGACGAGCTGGCCACGACCGCCAAGTTTTGCGAATTATGCTACATTTAAGTGAAATGGGGGCGCGTTTCCAGGCCAACGCCACAGCGCACCACGACTTCGAATATATGTACCGGGGCTCATGGACCTTATATCGCGCGCATCCTCGCATATCGCCGTCGTCATACCTTGTTATCGCGTCCGCAGCCAAATACTTGGCGTCCTCGCTCACGTACCTTTTTTCGTCGAGCGCATTTACGTCGTGGACGACAGGTGCCCGGAAAATAGCGGCCAACTGGTGCGTGAGGAGTGTCTTGACGCCAGAGTGACCGTCATAGTCAACCCGGAGAACCTCGGAGTCGGCGGTGCAGTCATGGCTGGCTATCGCCAGGCGATTTCCGATGGCGCAAAGGTGATTGTCAAGGTGGATGGCGACGGCCAGATGGACCCGGCGCTCATCCCGGCTTTTGTCGATCCCATCCTGAGGGGTCAGGCCGACTACACCAAGGGCAATCGCTTCTTCGACCTTCGCTACATTTCCCGAATGCCCACCATACGCCTTTTCGGCAATGCGGTGCTCTCGTTCATGACGAAGGTGTCAACGGGATATTGGAACGTATTTGATCCGACCAACGGATATACGGCCATTCATGCGGACGTCGCCAGCCACCTTCCATTCGACAAGATCAGTTCTCGTTACTTCTTCGAAACCGACATCCTTTTCCGGCTGGGTACGTTCCGCGCCGTAGTTGCAGACGTGGCCATGGATGCGCGATACGGTGATGAAAAAAGCAGCCTGCGCATAAGCAAGATTCTTGGCGAGTTCACCTGGAAGCATTTGCGAAACTCATTCAAGCGGGTGATCTACAACTACTACTTGCGCGATGTCTCGCTTGCGTCCCTTGAGTTGCCCATTGGTTTAATTTTTTTGGTCTCGGGAAGCATCGTTGGGCTGCACCGGTGGATTGAATCTTATTTTTATGGCCACGTTGCGACCGCAGGCAGCGTGATGCTATTTGGCCTCCAGATCATTGTCGGGTTGCAGCTTCTCCTGAGTTTCATCGGATATGACATCGCGACCATTCCGGTTCGTGTTCTGCATGAGTCGCTGTCACCGGCGAGCGAGCGCCGGCCCGAGATGGATAATGAGACAGAACACTAATGGCAATGGAGCACAATGATTGCCCATGAGCGGATGATGCCCCCAAGGGCCTATTGGCTAGTTGCCATGGTCGCGCTGGCCATCGCCACCGTGCTCACGATCTATTCGCCCCTCCTTTCCGCACGGTATTCCCTGGCTTCGGACGGTCAGTTCGCCCAGTTCTTCGAAAGCTCGCCAGGCTGGAGTGATCTATACATGGGAGGGTGGGCGCGATACGCCGACCCGAATGCCATGTACTTCTATCCACTGCGCTTCCTCTTCGCGCAGACAAGGCACGCATTCAATTATTTCAGTCTTGCCGCGCTGGTGATTTTCAGCTTGGGCAACGGTGCGCTGGCCGGTGCAGTGACGCGATCGCGCCGCGCCACGGCACTTGCCGTTGCGGCCTCGCCGGGGCTTGGTTTCATGGCGGCGCATCTTGGACATACCTCCATGATCCACGCCGCCGCTTATGCGCCGTGGATGATTCTCGCCGGACTGCGCCTGGCGGCCTTGGAGTCGAGCTGGCCCGGCTGGGTGGCTCTGCTTGCCCTGGTTACCGGACTGTCCCTGGTTACGGGCCATACGCAGTTGACCGTCTATGGGTTGTGCGGATCAGCCCTTATGGCGATGCCCATGGGCGCGCCGTTGACCGGCTGGCTGCGCGTCATGTGGCGGGTTGGAGTCGGCGTATTGCTTGGCGCAGGCCTGGCGGCGGTATTCCTGTTGCCGGCGATGGCTCTTGTCGGAGAGACCCTCCGCGCGTCGATAACAGCTGACACGCTTGCGCAGTTCAGCCTTCGGCCGTTTGAATTGGGCATTGATGTTTTCCCTTACGCTGCCGGGGGCGATGCGGCAGACGCCAGCCAATATGCCGGTACCAGTTTGAACAGCTATTGGTGGGAGAATATTGCCTTCGTTGGTGCTTGCCTTCCGTTCCTGGTTATCTTTGGCTGGAAGGGCATTCGCAGCGATGCGACGGGGCGGAAAATGCTCGTCGGCCTCGGCGTGACATTGATATTGGCCATGGCGCCATCGCTAGCGGTGGCCGCCAGCGCGCTTCTGCATGTGCCGGTATTCTCGCTCTTCCGAGCTTGGGCACGCTGGCAACTGGTGTCGTCGGTCATCCTGTTGCAGCTGGCGTGTCTTGCCTTTGCGCGGTTGCCGTACAGTACGGATTCCACCCGTCGAACCCTGGTTCGACTCCTGCTGGCGTGGGCGCTGATCCTTGCATTGCCGCTGTCGTTCGGTTTCTGCGAACCGTGTTCGGCGAGCGGCGGAGTGGCCTCGCTATTCCGCGGCATTTCCCTGGTGCAGTGGGCACTCCTGGCGGTCGCTACCGCCGCGGTTCTGGTCGCGCGCTACCTATCGGCACTCGCATCCGTCGGGTTCGGGATTGTAATGATCGTCCTGGTTGGCGGGGAACTGGGTCATCTTGCGCGACACGCGCCATGGCGCATCCTCGGTGGTGGCACGACGACCGCTCGGGAAACGGCGGTGATTTCGCAAGTCAAGTCAGTACTCGCTGAGTCCGATGGGCGCTTGCTCACTCTTTCCGGATGGAAAAGTCCTTATCTTTCACCTGATCACGCGAGGCTCGCTTCGATCGAATCAATCAACTGGTACGGCCCATTGCTCAGCAAGCGCTTTGCTGAAGCGACGGGAATGACGCTCGGTGGATGGACTCGTCCGGACGTTATGTCCGAATCCAATCAAGTGCTGGATATCTACGGCGTCACTCTGGTTGAGCCGTACACGCCGGACACAAGCCCGCTTTCGGATGATGCACCCTTTCCCTACCCGACTTCCCGTTGGCAACCTATTGCTTCGGACAACCCCGGCGGCCTCCTGTTCAACACGCGCAGCCTTCCACGGGTACGCCTGGTGGGACAGGCATTAGATATGGACGATGCTCAAGCTCTTGTGGCATTGAGGACGTCGCGGCTCCCGGATGGCGGTTGGTTTCGCGCATCGAAGGCGGTGCTTGTAGACCAGGCGACTCTCGCAATTCCGGCCGGGACAAGCCCCATGCAGGCATACCGCGTGCTCGTCAATGAGGCGAACGCGGTCGATGTCAGCTTTGACGCGCCGACCAGTGCACCAACGATACTCGCGGTGGGGGACAACTTTTCTAGGAACTGGCACGCGCAAGTTGATGGTCGCCCCGTGGATGTTGCCCGCATCAACTATAGCCAGCTCGGCGTACCCGTTCCGAAGGGGGCCAGGGAAGTCCGGCTGGAGTACCGCGATGAGACCCTCCGAATTGGCATTATCATTAGCTTGCTGGCGGCACTGGCGACCGCCTTGGCTGCCGTAACTGGCATCAGAGGACGCCGCGCACGGGGGGACAAGGCATGAGCGAAGCTCCATGCAAGATCGCGATCGTCGTTCCGATGTACAACGAGGCCATTGGAATCGACGCATTTATTGACCGCGTTGTTTCGGCGCTCGATGTGCCTGGAATCAACATGAGGTTCGTCTTCGTCGATGACGGTAGTCGTGACGACAGCGTGGCCCGCGTCGAGCGCCGACTTCCTGGGTTGCCTGGTTCCCGTGTCGTCCAGTTGTCGAGGAACTTCGGTAAGGAAGCTGCCCTGTTGGCGGGGTTGGACGGCGCTTTGCAAATCGATTTCGACGCCGTCGTAATGATCGATGCGGATCTGCAGCACCCGCCGGAAGCCATCCCCCGGATGGTCGAGACCTGGCGCGATGGCAGCGATGTGGTCATTGCCGCGCGCGCATCCAGGGCGGGGGACTCATTACTAAGGCGAATACTCACCCGTGCGTTCTATCGATTGATCAGATCGCTCTCGGACATTCCAATCGTTGATGGTGACGGGGATTTCCGTTTGCTCGGACGACCGGTGGTGGAATCGCTATGTGCATTGCGCGAGCAGTACCGCTTTACCAAGGGGCTGTACTCCTGGGTGGGTTTTCGCCAGTCCCGCATTGCCGTGGCGTTTGACGAACGAAGCGAAGGTGCGAGCAAGTTCGCTGCTGGGCGCCTCGTTTCCCTGGCGCTCAATGCGGTCACCAGTTTCTCTGTCAAGCCATTGCGCCTGGCCTTTATATTCGGGTCCATTATCGGCGCGGCGTCACTGCTTTATGCGCTGTGGATGGCCTTCGATACGTTGGCGCATGGACGGCAGTTACCCGGCTATGCATCCCTGTTTTGCGGGATGATGTTCCTTGGCGGCGTCCAACTTATGGGTATTGGCCTCCTTGGTGAGTATGTCGGGCGCACTTACATCGAATCGAAGTCGCGGCCGCCCTATCTCGTGCGGCGCGTTATCGAAGGAGCCGAGTCGTGAACCGTTCCCTGACCAACGTGGTCCGATGGACGATGGACGAGTTGATACCAGCCTGGATCAGGGATTCCAGGCCATTCATGTGGCCATTTTATTGCCTCGCCTATAAGACGCTGAAACCCGCGCGATACATGCGGTTCAAGACTGATGTGTGGTCGATGGGGCCGGAACAATACGCTGATTTCTACAAGAACCTCAATTCCATCTCCCGCAACCGGGCCACGGACAACAACGAAGCTTGCATTCGTCAGGTCCTCATCGACTGCGGCGATGGCGAGAGCGTCCTGGATGTTGGATGTGGTCGCGGCTATCTACTAAACCAGCTTCGTCAAGCGGTCCCTGGCGCGCGCCTTTCGGGGGTCGATCTACTCGATGATGTTCCCGGCGCTGACTTTCAATATCATCAAGGCGCTGCGGATTCGTTGCCATTCGACGACGCATCGTTCGACGTTGTGATCTGCACGCACGTTATCGAACACGTGAAGGATCCCGCCCGGGTCGTCGAGGAGCTGACGCGCGTCGCACGCAAGAAGGTGATCATCGTCACTCCACGTCAGCGGCCGTTTTACTATACGTTGGACGAACACATCAATTTCTATTTCTATCGTGAGCAATTGCTACGATTGGCCGAAGGATTTCGTGCCTCTGCGGAGAATCTGTCCGGCGATTGGTACATGGTGGTGCGAAAGTGAACATTCTCCTGATACTCAACGCTGCATTTCTTGCCGCTCTACTGGCGGGCGCGCAGATCATGTTCAAGGTCTTCGCCACCCATCGGCGAGGTGATATTTTCGAGTTGCAGCAGTACTTGCCCCTGGTGGGGGCACTCGGCCTCTACTTCGCCGTATTCGTGATTTACGCGCAAATGCTGAGAAAGCTACCGCTTTCGCTGCTCTACCCAACGTACACCGCGCTATCGGTGTTGTTTACTTACGGGGTAAGCGTTCTTTTTTTTCGCGAGCAGGTATCGCTACGGTCGCTCTCGGGCTGCATCATGCTCATCGCTGCGATCTATCTCATTGCGGCCCCGGTCAACGAGTGAGTGACATCGCAATGTCGAATCCCATGGTGCCGCTGCCGAAGTCGACGCACAAGATGACCGCGAAAGCTCGCTGGGGGCTTCTCGCATCGGTGCTTGGCCTTGCTGCCTGCGATCGACATCCTCCACCTGACCTTGGCCAGCCTGCGACGGCAAGCACGATGCAGTTACCCGATCGCTGGATAGATCCGCTGGATGTGGTCATGGCGTACAACGAGCAGGTAGGAGACTTTTCAGAAGGTGGATCGGCAGATTACTCTGTGGCGGTCACCAATCGGGGGACGCTTCCACTTCGAGCATCGGGTCCCCATCCGGTGTTCGTGACCTATCGATGGTTAACTGCTGAAGGGAAGATCTATCGCTACGCGAACCCGCAGACCACGATCGACCGCGATATCCCACCTGGCCAGACCACCATAGTGAGGTTCAAGGTCATCGCACCTACGGAGAAGGGTAGGTATCTGCTTAAGGTAGTGATGGGAACCATCGGTCGTGCGGAGTTTGATCAAGGGGGGCAAGCGCCACTCCATTACGGGGCGACAGTACGCTGATTCATCCAGTTAGTGACGGGGAGTGGTGTCATGCTGCTTCTCAACCTTGGCATTTCTGGTCTCCAGGTTGCGTTCCAGCCGCCTTATGCGTAACAAGATTTGCTCCGAGATCTTTCGGTTCACCGATATCAGATCGGCGATCATGGCCATGACCAGCATCAAAGCGCCAAGGATCAGGCTAAGGGCCGCCAACACGACGGACTGAACATGCCCTTCTCCATCACCGGACAACAGAAGATATAAGAAGCGGGCACTCGCTCCGAGCCCGATGGAGATGAGTATCGCTCCTGTCCATACGAAAAGTACCAGCGGGCGATAGATCAGGAAGACGTGGAAAATTGTTCCGATGGAGCGCCGAATATAGTTGGGAATACTGTGGATCAACCTCGATGGGCGGAGGTCGGGATTGGTATGGATCTCGACGGAGATGACTTTCAAGTCACTCAATCCCGCCTGGATGATCGTCTCGAGCGTGTATGTGTACCCGCCGAAGACATTCAGCCGCAGCGCCGCTTCACGTGTCATTGCCCGAAAGCCGCTGGGTGCATCGGCGATATCCGTCTTGCTGGCCACCCGCACCGCCCAACTGCCTAGACGCTGCAGTTTTTTCTTGACGAGGGAAAAGTGCGCGGTTTCGTCAATCGGCCGCGCGCCGATGACCATATCGGCAGCACGATCGATGATTGGTTGCGTCAATAGTGGAATGTCGCTGCCGGCGTACTGGTTGTCGGCATCGGTATTGACGATCACGTCAGCACCCACCGCCAGAGCAGCCTCGAGGCCAGTCATGAAAGCGACGGCGAGGCCACGGTTCGTGGGATGGCTGACGATGTGATCGACCCCTGCATCGCGCGCCACCCGGACGGTGGCGTCGGTCGATCCATCATCGATCACGAGCCATTCGACGTGGCTAAAGCCGGCCACGTGCCGCGGCAATGCGGCAAGCGTGATCGCAAGCGTAGCCGCCTCATTCAGGCAGGGAATCTGGATGACTAGCTTGCGCGACTCGCCGCCCGTGAAATCACGATGCGGGGGGTCGGCGAAAATCGAAGAAAAACATGGTTCAGTCATTCAATGCCCCGATGAGTTGTGGCGTTGCCTGTCTGAGCGCCTCTGCTGCCCAGGCTTGATTGTGTCAGAATTTCGGCAGCCGCGAACCTAACTAACGCTGTATTACCTTCTGCGTTTACATTCGTCAGGACAGTCTATGACCGATCCCATTGTCCAGCCGGCGGGCAATTACTACGACAAGTACGGGTCGAGAAACCCAGTGGCCCGTCGGTTGATGGCGGGATTCCTCGCCGCGTTTGACGCATCAGTGCATCCCCTGGGTAAGCCTTCCCGAGCTCTGGAAATAGGCTGTGGCGAGGGGGAATTGTCGATCCGGCTGGCCCGGGCCGGTTGGCGTGTGGAAGGATGTGACATTGCGCCAGAGGCGATTGAGGAGGCGCGTCGTCGCGCAAGGGCAGCCGGCGTGGACGTGGGGTTTTCCGTTGAACCGATCCAATCGGCCGTCGATCGCTTCGCGCCAGCGCCCTTGGTCGTGTGCTGCGAAGTGCTTGAACATCTCCAGGACACCGACGGTGCCCTGGATACGCTGGCAGCACTGAGTTCTGCCTACGTGCTTGTGAGCGTACCGCGCGAACCCCTGTGGCGCGTACTCAACATGGCGAGATTGAAGTATTGGGGCGACCTGGGCAACACGCCGGGGCACGTCCAGCACTGGTCACGACGTGCCTTCCTTGCGCGCCTTGAATCAAGGTTCGACTTGGTTGATGTGCGCACGCCACTCCCCTGGACGATGGCGTTGTGCCGTGTCCGGCGCTAGGCGCTGGGTACGACCGCTCGGCCTGGCCATCAGCTTCGCCTGCCTGGCGTGGGTGATCAGCCGCTTCGCTTCCGACGCCTCCTGGCGGACGGTCCTGGCCGACACCGGCCACGGCCGGTTTTTCGCGCACGTCGCCGTGGGCATGACGGTCTATGCCTCGGGTGTTCTGGTTTTGGGCTTTGCCTGGGCCAGCCTGCAGCGGGCATTCGCCGCGACGGGATTTTCCGCGCGCCCGGTTTCCACTTATCTGGTCACGCAGATTGGCAAATACCTTCCCGGCAACGTGGCGCAGTACGTAGGCAGGCATCTGCTACTACGTCGTGCGGGATTGGGCCACGTCCCGCTGCTGGCATGTGCATTTGCCGAAACACTTTCGCTGGGCGTGGCGGCGTGCCTGTTTGCGGCACGATTTGCCGGCCGGTGGGCCCCGGCGTTCAGCGCGCCCCTGGTGGCTTCACTCGCTATCGTGATATTTGCGGGAACCATCCTTGCAGCGTCGGTCGTGCACCGGCGGTGGCCCTGGCTGTCGTCGAGGCTGCCGGTGCTGGAGCCCGGCTGGCTGGTAGCGGCCCTGGCCCTGCACCTGTTGTTCTTCGTACTCATGGGGACAACGTTGCTCTGCATTGCCATGACCACGGTGGCAGCGCAAGACAGGCTCGCGGCACTTCCTGCCATGGCGGCCGTTGCCGCCACGAGCTGGATGGCCGGCTATGTCGTGCCGGGCGCTCCGGCAGGGCTTGGCGTTCGTGAAGCGGTCCTGATTGCGTTGATGGCACAACTGCAACCGGGCGCGGACGGCCTGGTGCTGGCGGCCGGATTTCGCGTCGCCACCTTCGGTGGCGACGTCCTGGCTTTCATGCTGGCATGGACATGGCGCTGGAAACAGGGCGCCTAAGCTTGCCCTCTAGCCCAGCGCTGCTTCCAGTTCCGGCAGGATCTTGAACAAATCCCCGACCAGGCCGATGTCCGCGATCTCGAAGATCGGAGCCTCACCATCCTTGTTAATCGCGACGATCGTGCCGGCGTCCTTGATGCCCGTAAGGTGCTGGATCGCGCCCGAGATACCGACGGCCATGTACAGCTCCGGCGCGATGATCTTGCCCGTCTGGCCCACCTGCAGCTCGTTCGGCACGTAGCCGGCATCGACTGCGGCACGGGAGGCGCCAACGGCGGCACCAATCCGGTCGGCAAACTTGTAGATGATGTCGAAGTTTTCCTTCGAACCCACGCCGCGGCCGCCGGAAACCACCTTGGCCGCGCCCTGCAGGTCCGGACGGTCGCTCTTGCCCTGTTTGAGCTCGACGAAACGGGTGTGCGAGGGCAGCGCGACGTCGACAGCCAGTGCTTCGACCGTGGCCGCGCCAGAGCTTCCCGCCGCGGGCCAGGACGCCGTACGGATGGTGGCGACGACCGTCTGGTTGGCCGGCGCCTCGACCGTGATGATGGCATTGCCCGCGTAGATCGGTCGGGTGAATACGTGGCTGGACTCAACCGTGATCACGTCGCTGACCTGGCCAACGCCCAGAAGGGCTGCCACGCGGGGAGCGAGGTCCTTGCCGAAAGTAGTGGAAGGGGCAAACACGTGGCTATAGTTCGCGGCTGCTTTTGCAATCTGTGGCGCCCATACGGCGGCCAGGGGATGCGCGTTCTCGGCGCGGGCCACGGTAAGCACCTTCGATACGCCGTCGATCTTCGCGGCCTCGGCGGCCACAGCATCGGGGGCATCGGACAGTACAAGCACGTCGATGGATTCGGGCTTCACGGCCGCTGCGGCGCTGACCGCGCGAGCGGTGGCGCCGTTGAGCTTGCCGTCCAGGTGTTCTGCAATGACTAGGATCTTGCTCATGGGATTCTCCTGTGCGGCTGCCTTACAGCAGGCCCTTCTGTTTGAGGGCGGCAACCAGCTCGGCCGCATCCTTCACCATCACGCCCTTGCCGCGCTTGGGCGGGGCGACATAGTGGGTGGTCTTCAGGGGTTCGTGGGTATCCAGGCCCAATGAGGAGAGTTCGAGCACGTCGATCGGCTTGGACTTGGCCTTCATGATGTCCGGCAGCTTGATGAAGCGCGGCTCGTTCAGGCGAAGGTCCGTGGTGATCACGGCCGGAAGGTCGGCTTCGATGGTTTCCAGGCCCGCATCGACCTCTCGTACCACGGTGACCTTGCCATCAGCCACGTCGACCTTGCTGGCGAAGGTTGCCTGCGGGCGGTCCCACAGGGCGGCCAGCATCTGGCCGGTCTGGTTGGCGTCGTCGTCGATGGCCTGCTTGCCCAGGATGACCAGGCCGGGCTGTTCCTTCTCCACGAGCTTCAGGAACGCCCGGGCGGCCACCAGGGGCTGCACGGCATCGCTGGTGGTGACGTGGATGGCGCGATTAGCGCCCATGGCCAGGCCGTTGCGCAGGTGGGCGGTGAGGTCGGCCGGGCCGATGCCGACCAGGATTACTTCCTCGGCTACGCCCTTTTCGCGCAGGCGGAGGGCTTCTTCGAGGGCAATATCGTCAAAAGGGTTGGCCGAAAGCTTGACACCTTCGGTCACCACACCGCTGCCGTCGGGCTTGACCTGGATGCGAACGTTGTAGTCAACGACTCGCTTGTAGCCGACCAGTATTTTCATGGCGATTCCTGGAAAATGACATTGGACAGTCGTCCATTCTAACGTTTGTCCAAATGCGGCGCAGCCGGCCGCTTCCCATTGTTTTGCCGGGACTTCCCGGCGCGGCCGCGGAAATGGGCAAATCGGGTGAGCTGGGAGGCCCCGCGCTCCTAGGGCCCGGGGTTGGGCCCGCCTGGGTCGGGGGCGAGGGTAATCCGATGCAGCTGGATGCCGAGCACGCGAGTGTCATTCGCGCCGACCAATGCCAGTGGCGATTTTGCCTCGGGTATCTGGAATTGCACATGTACGGGGCCGTGCCCCCCAGGCATCGGCAGCGCCACGTCTACCATGTGTGGAAGCGAAATAGTCAATTCCTTCGTCGTTTCCTCGGCACCCGTTGTTGCGCGAATGAGCACGTAAACCGGTCGCATCGGGCTTGCGCCGAATACGCTGAAGAACGCATGGAATACACAGTCCTGGCAGGCATCGGATCGAGGCAGTTCCAGTGAAGCGTCAGGGCCCGACCACGTCCATTGACCTTCAGGCTGGTACCAGCCTGACCGTAACGCCCAAACGGCCCGCGCATCGTCTACTCCAAAACCAAGCGGATAGTGAATGGTCGCGGCGGTACGCGCGGCGAGCGTTTCGCCTGCTTTCCGCACATCGGATGTCGTGGCCAACCGGACGAACCAGAAGAATCGGCTGGGCGTGACGTTCAAGGCCGGTTCGGCCTGAAGGCCCTGGACCAGGGCAGCCGCGGCCTGGTCGGCCCCCGCGCCACAGGTCGTGACTGCGCCCGCGGAATCTGGACCGAGGCTTGAATACACACACGGCCAGAAATGATCGCTCCAGGTGCCATCGGATTGGGGAATGGCGACGACGTCGGCTTGCCTGGCGAGCAGGAGCATGACGACCCGATCCTTGAACCACGCATCGATGGCATCAGGGGCGAACATGGAATAGAGCGGCGGCCAGTGGTTGGCCGCCAGGACCATGTTCTTGTCGCCGGATATGTTGAGAGTGCGCCTATGGGCAACGGCGACCGCATAACTGAGGGCAAAGTCGTTTCGCAGGGGAAGGAACGCAATCAACTCGTGTCGACGAACACCACTGGCCAGGTCGCGGGCAAGGTCCCGGTCAATATCCCGCATGATCTGGCGTGCCTGCACCCCGGCCTGGAAACGTTCGCCAACATGCGGAAGGTTCAAGACAATGGCCACAGCTATCGCGCCAGGCCAGGCCCACCGCTGGGCCTCGCGTCGCCGTCCGCTGTAAGCGACGACGATAAACCACAGCGCCGCGGCACCGAGCGCCGTCCAGCGGTAGCTGGCGCGCATGCTTTTCAACCCCGGTACGCGCCTGGACAGCACGCTGCTGCCGGTGCGCATGGTCGCCGCTTCCAACGGCATGGCGCCGGCAACAGGCTGCGGTGTAGCGCCAGGCTGGCGCTGATCAAGGATCTTCAAAGAAGGCCCCATGGCCATGTAGAACGCGAACGCGGCAATGACCGCGAAGGGCGCGAGCGACGGCTTGCGCGGTCGCGCAAACCACGCCCAGCCAGCGAGGAGGGCCAGGGGCAGGATATAGGTGGTTTCCCAGACCGACGCGTCGCCGAAATAGTTCGTCGTGCTGCGCTGGGCGCCCACGTTGAGCAAGTCTGCGACAAAGTTCACGCCCTTGCTGGGCCACGCAAGGAAGCTGAGGTCCACGCCCCAGCCGCGGAAGACATCCAGGCTGTCACGCTCGAGCGGCAAACCGGCGACGTAATAGCTGTAGAGCAGATAGGCGGCCAGGAACGACCCCGCCATGACAGGTGCTGTTCGTCGTGCAATCCCGCGCCGCTCACCGGGCATTCCAATCCAGCGCGCCGCCAGGCACACCGCTGCTCCAACCCCGAACATGACGAATGAATAGCCATCCATGAAAACCGCGACGATACACACTGCCAGGAAGGTGACTGCAGGACGCAATGTCACTTGCTGGCCAGCCGGTGCACGAAGAAGGAAATCGGTCGCGAGCAAATATAGCGGCAGCAATGCCAGGCCAAACGACAATGTGGCGTAGGTCGCATGCGCCCAGATCAGCGGCATGCTCATCCATAACATGGCTAGCGCGAGGGCGACGACCGTGGCGTTGTCATGGCGTCTGGCGACCCGATAAGCCCCCCAGAAGGCGACGCCGATCCAGATGGCGGCGGTGGTGGAGTACGCATCCGAGGGATGCATCCCGATCGCGATGAGCACGGCCTGCGGATAGGCTGCGGAAAGGCCGAAGGCCACGGGCGCCGGAAACGGCATACCCAGGTCGTGCGCATGAAAAGTCAGCAGGCCACCGTTGGCCAACGCCTGGGCGAACGAGGACAGCCACAGTGAGACGCCAAGGGGCGGCATGGCCACGAATGGGACCGCGCCCTGAAGAACCAGGACAAAGGCCAAGGCCGCGACGAACATCGCCCTGCTTGTCCATGGGCGGGGTGTGGCGTCAGCTATCGGAAACGCCTTCATTGGACAGTCCCCACTGGTCGGAAGGCTGATCACACCTGCAAGCAGCATGACGGCACACTGTTTAGTTACCAGTGTTGGCGGTCCGTGTCCATTGGCCTGATGGCTCAGGCCTGTTATTTGTACAACAGAGCGTCTTCCAGCTGGCTCACTCCGAAGACTGCCGCACAGCCAACCCCATTGCCGCCGCTGCTACTGCACACTGGCTTGCCGGCGGTGTCCCGTGTCGCGTAGGGATTGCTATCGTTGTGGTAGCTGGGGCGGGGTCTGTCCAAGCCGCAGCCGCCGAGGGCCGCGCTGGCGGCAAGTACGAGGAGGATGATTGCACGATGCATGGGCGTTCCTTATCCATAAGTCACAGGTTTTGGTAATTCGGTCCAGCCCCGCCTTCCGGCGTCACCCAGGTAATAATCTCATACGGATCCTTGATATCGCACGTCTTGCAATGCACGCAGTTCGCCGAGTTGATCTGCAGCCTTTTACCCGCGTCATCCTCAACAATCTCGTACACCCCGGCCGGACAGAACCGCTGGCAAGGATTCCCATACTCGGTCGTACACCGGTCAATACAAATGGTGGTGTCCAGCACCTTCAAATGCACCGGCTGGTCTTCATCATGCTCGGTCGCCGCAAAGTACACGCTGGCCAGCCGATCCCGCGGCGGCAGGGTGCGCTCAACGTAGTCTTTCTTCGGCGCCTCGTACTGGTCGAGCTTCTTCAGCGAGGACCAATCGGCATGGTTGCGTAGCGTCCATGGAGATGCCCCGCCGGTGACGGTCTCCCAGGCCGCATTGATCAGCCCCCACCACAACCCCTTGTTGAAGCCCGGGCGGATGTTCCGCACCTTCTTCAACTCCGCCATGATCGCCGAACCGCGAAGCTTCGCGTCGAAGCCCGACGATGCCAGCGTCTCGGCCACATGCTCGGCCGCAAGCATCCCTGACCGGATCGCCTGATGCGTACCCTTGATCTTCGGCACGTTCAACAACCCCGCCGCGTCGCCGATCAACAGCGCCCCTGGCATCTCCGTCTTCGGCAAAGACTGGAACCCACCCTCCACGATGGCGCGCGCTCCCGCCGAAACGATACTCCCGCCCTCAAGCAGTTCCTTGACCTTCGGGTGGTGCTTCAACTGCTGGAATGCCTCGAACGGCGAGAACATCGGGTCGGGGTAGTCCAGGCCTGCGACGAAGCCGATCGCCACGCGGTCGTTGTCCAGGTGGTAGATGAAGCTTCCGCCATAGGTGTCGTTGGCCAGGGGCCAG
>Ga0193717_1000250_pt1 | contig 41248 bp, 36 predicted proteins | sample U2c2metaG_FD_145900 | JGI IMG/M metagenome (GOLD analysis project Ga0193717, IMG submission 145900) | Soil microbial communities from a riparian zone of the East river system, Colorado, United States - U2c2 | ecosystem: Environmental > Terrestrial > Soil > Riparian zone | place: USA: East River... | reverse complement strand
GCACCGGGTCGCCTATCTCCTCTACCGGGACCGCCGCCGGATGGGTGGCTCCGGCGTGCTGGTCATCGGCCCGTCGCCGGCGTTCACGTCCTACATCTCCCGCGTGCTGCCCTCGATGGGCGAGGACACGGTCGAGCTGCGGTCCCTCGGCGAGCTGCTCGACGGCGCGCAGGCGGCCGGCGTCGACCCGCCGGAGGTGACGAGGATCAAGGGGTCCCTGCGGATGCGCCGGGTGCTCAAGCGCGCGCTGCGCGAGCCGCCGCGGGACGCGCCGACCGAGCTCCGCGTCACCTACCGCGGCGAGGTGGTCAAGCTCGACGAGCACGAGCTGGCCAAGGTGCGCCGGTCGCTGCAGTCGACCGGCCGGCCGCCGAACCAGTCGCGCGTCGACGCGGCCGAGGCGCTGCTGGAGGCGTTGTGGCGCAAGGCCGACTCGTACAAGGCCGGTTTCGAGCGGGACGAGCTGATCACCGAGCTGGGCGAGCGGATCGAGTTCCACCGGTTCGTGGTCGTGTGGTGGCCGATCCTCACCGAGTGGGAGGCGTTGCGCATGCTCAGCGACCGCGCGCGGCTCGCGCAGGTGGCCGGCCGGGCCCTGTCGCCCGCCGAGGTCGAGCTGCTCGCGGCGTCGTGGGCCGACCGGTCGGCCGGCCCGACGGTCGCCGACATCGCGCTGCTCGACGAGCTGCGGGTGCTGCTCGGGCCGCTGCCCAAGCGGCACCGCCGCCGCGCGCGGGCGCTCGCCGGCAACCAGGAGCCGCAGGGCTGGTCGGACGGCCGCAGGCGCGCGGACCACTACGACGAGTACTCCCACATCGTGGTCGACGAGTCCCAGGACCTCTCCCCCATGCAGTGGCGGATGGTCGGGCGGCGCGGCAAGTACGCGAGCTGGACGGTCGTCGGCGACCCGGTGCAGAGCTCGTGGCCGGACCCGGCCGAGGCGGAGGCGGCCCGGCTCGGCGCGATGGGCGTCCGCACCACGCGCCGGCAGTTCCAGCTCCGCACCAACTTCCGCAACTCGGCGGAGATCTTCGCGCTGGCCGCGCAGGTGGTGCACGACGTGGCCACCGCGGACCAGCTACCGGAGGCGGTGCGCACCACCGGTGTGAAACCGTCGGTGCGGGTGATCGCCCCTGCCGAGCTTGCCGAGTCGCTGCGCACGGCCGCGCGGCAGCTTCTCGACGAGATGGACGGCACGGTCGGCGTGATCACCCCGGCCGGCCGGCTGACCGAGGCACGCGAGGTGCTCGCCGACCTGACCGAGGACGCCCGGCTCAACATCGTCGACGGCCTCGAGGCGAAGGGCCTCGAGTACGACGCGGTGGTGCTGGTCGAGCCGACCGAGGTGGTGGCGGAGTCCACGACCGGGCCACGCACGCTGTACGTGGCGCTCACGCGCGCCACCCAGCGCCTGACGGTCCTGACCAGCGACCCGGCCTGGCCCAGACTGTCCTAAATGGTGGGTGGCCGCACGACCCCGCACTACACGTCGTGCGACCACCCCCGCCGGAACCGTACGCGTGGTCGCCGCGGGACGCGGCCGGTCCGCCCGCCGGAGCATGATGGGTTCATGGACAACCAAGAGGATTCGCCGCGGGACGTGCCGGTGCTGGTGTCGCTCGGGGAAGAGGACGCGCCGGTGTGCGAGGACGGGAGCTGCGAGCTGTGAAGATCGAGGTCTGGTCGGACATCGTCTGCCCGTGGTGCTACCTCGGCAAGCGGCGGCTCGAGACGGCGCTCGCCGAGTTCGAGCACCCGGTCGAGATCGAGTGGCGCAGCTTCCAACTCGACCCCACGGTCCCGAAGGACACCGCCCGGCCGGTCTACGAGGCACTGGCCGAGAAGACGGGCGCCGGCCCCGACCAGGTCCGGGAGATGACCGCGCACGTGGCGTCCCTGGCGCGGGCGGAGGGCCTGACGTACGACTTCGACAACGCGGTCATGGTCAACACCTTCGACGCGCACCGGCTCACGCACCTCGCGAAGGCGCAGGGCCTCGGCCCGGAGATGCACGAACGACTGATGCGCGCGCAGCTCATCGAGGGCGCGACGGTCAACGACGTCGACACGCTGGTCCGGCTGAGCGAGGAGGTCGGCGTCGAGGGCGCCCGCCCGGTCCTGACCGGCGACGACTACACGGCCGACGTGCACGCGGACATCCAGGAGGCCCGCGTGCTCGGCGCGAACGGTGTGCCGTTCTTCGTGCTCGACCGCAGGTACGGCATCTCGGGAGCGCAGCCGGTCGAGGCGTTCCGGTCCGCACTGCGCACCGCACACGAGGCGACGACGACGGCGAGCTGACCTACCCGCGCCGGCGGGCCGCGTGCGCGCGCATCTTCGCGCGGTTGCCGCACGTCGACATGCTGCACCACACCCTGCGGCCGCGCGGGTCGAGGAACAGCCAGCCGCAGCCGTCGCCGGGGCAGGCTCGTACGGTCGCGCGTTCCGGACGGTCGAGCAGGTCGGCCACCGCGAGTGCGGCCGCCAGCAACGGCAGCCGGCGGTCGTCCCCGGCCGGCAGGCGAAAGCGCGCCGAACCGTCGTCCGCACGGGTCAGCCGACGGTGTGCGTTGGCCTCGTTCGCGTACGCCGCGACCACCTCGAACGCGGTGGCGTCACCGTGGCGGAACAGTCGGTACGCCGCTGACCGAAGCGCACGCACCTCGGTCAGCAGCGCGTCGTCCGAGCCGCTCTGACGTCGCTCGACCAGCTCCGTGTACTCCGCCCAGACCGCGAAGTGGTCGTAGCCGGTCAGCCATTCGTTGCGGCGCTCTGGCGGGTCGTCCCACCCGGCGAGCGTGTTGCACAGCTCCAGTGCCGGATGCCCGGACAACGGTTTGGGCAGCAGGTAGTCACCGACGCGGACCGCGTACGGCGGCGACTTTCCCACGGCAGACCTCTCGTGACAGCCCTACAGGCTCAGCTCAGCACGACGAGCAGGTCACCACCCTCGACCTGCTGCACCGCGCCGATCGCCAGCCGCTCAACGGTGCCGGCCTTCGGCGCGGTGATCGACGCCTCCATCTTCATGGCCTCGATGGTCGCCACGGTGTCGCCCGCCTCGACCTCGTCGCCCTCACCGACGGCCAGCGTGACCACCCCGGCGAACGGAGCGCCGACGTGCCCGGACTTCGACTTGTCCGCACGCTCGGCCACCGGCAGGTCCGACGCGATCGACCGGTCGCGCACCTGGATCGTGCGGAGCTGACCGTTCAGGTTCGCCATGACCGTGCGGATCCCGCGCTCGTCGGCCTCGCCGATGGCCTCCAGCTCGATCAGCAGCCGCACGCCCTTCTCGAGGTCGACGGGGTACTCGATCCTCGGCTTCAAACCGTAGAAGAAGTCCTTGCTCTCGAGCACGCTCGTGTCGCTGAACCGCTCGCGGTGCGCCGTGTACTCCTTCGCAGGCTCGGGAAACAGCAGCCGGTTGAGCGTCGCGCGCCGGTCGTCGACCAGCCCGGTCCGGTCCTCTTCGGACAGTGCGGGCGGCTCCTTCGCCGCGGCCCGGCCCTTCAACGCCTTGGTACGGAAGGGTTCCGGCCACCCGCCCGCCGGGTCGCCAAGCTCGCCGCGCAGGAACCCGATCACCGAGCCCGGCACGTCGAACTTGCCGGGGTCGGCCTCGAACTCCTTCGGGTCGACGCCGGCGCCGACGAGGTGCAGCGCGAGGTCACCGACCACTTTGGACGACGGGGTCACCTTGATCAGGTGGCCCAGCATGCGGTCCGCGGCCGCGTAGGTCGACTCGATCTCCTCGAACCGGTCCCCCAACCCGAGCGCGGCGGCCTGCGTACGAAGGTTCGACAACTGCCCGCCGGGGATCTCGTGGTGGTACACGCGCCCGCTCGGCCCCGGCAGCCCGGCCTCGAACGGCGCGTACACCCGCCGCACGATCTCCCAGTACGGCTCGAGATCGCACACCGCCTGGAGATTCAGCCCGGTCTCCCGCTCGCTGTGGTCGGTGGCCGCGACGATCGCCGACAGCGACGGCTGCGACGTGGTGCCCGCCATCGACGCGCTCGCGCCGTCGACCGCGTCCACCCCGGCCTGGATGGCGGCGAGGTACGTCGCGAGCTGGCCGCCCGCGGTGTCGTGCGTGTGCAGGTGGATCGGCAGGTCGAACTCCTTGCGCAGCGCGGTGACCAGCCGGTGCGCGGCCGGCGGGCGCAGCAGCCCGGCCATGTCCTTCACACACAGCACCTGCGCGCCCGCGGCGACGATCTGCTCGGCCAGCTTCAGGTAGTAGTCCAATGTGTACAGTCGCTCGCCGGGGTCGGACAGGTCGGCCGTGTAGCACAGCGCGACCTCGGCGACCGTGGTCCCGGTGGACAGCACCGCGTCGATCGCCGGACGCATCTGCTCGACGTCGTTCAGCGCGTCGAAGATCCGGAAGATGTCGACGCCGGTGGCCGCCGCCTCCTCGACGAACGCGGTCGTCACCTCCGTCGGGTACGGCGTGTAGCCAACGGTGTTGCGGCCACGCAACAACATCTGCAGACACAGGTTCGGCAGCGCGGCCCGCAGCGCGGCCAGCCGCTCCCACGGGTCCTCCGCGAGGAACCGCAGCGCGACGTCGTAGGTGGCGCCGCCCCAGCACTCGACCGACAGCAGCTCCGGCGTCATCGCGGCGACATAGGGCGCGACGGTCAGCAGGTCCTTCGTACGCACGCGGGTCGCGAGCAGCGACTGGTGCGCGTCGCGGAAGGTCGTGTCGGTGACACCGACCGACTTCGACTCCCGCAGCCAGCGCGCGAAGCCCTCCGGCCCCAGCTCGTCGAGCTTCTGCTTGGACCCCGCGGGAGGCGTGGCCAACTCGATCGCGGGCAGCTTCTTGCGCGGCTCGATGAGTTTGGGCCGCTCGCCGTGCGGCTTGTTGACCGTGACGTCGACCAGGTAGGACAGCAGGCGCGTGCCGCGGTCGCCGGAACTGCGCGCGGTCAGCAGATGCGGCCGTTCCTCGATGAACGACGTGGTGACGTTGCCTGCGATGAAGTCCGGGTCGTCGAGCACGGCCTGCAGGAACGGGATGTTGGTCGCGACGCCGCGGATGCGGAACTCGGCGACCGCGCGGCGGGCCCGCGCCACGGCCGCGGTGAAGTCCCTGCCACGACAGGACAGCTTCACGAGCATCGAGTCGAAGTGGGCGCTGACCTCGGTGCCCGGCGAGGTGGTGCCGCCGTCGAGCCGGACCCCCGCACCGCCCGGCGAACGGTAGGCGCCGATGATCCCGGTGTCCGGGCGGAACCCGTTGGCCGGATCCTCCGTGGTGATGCGGCACTGCAGCGCGGCGCCACGCAGCCGGACCGTGTCCTGGCTGAGGCCGAGGTCGTCGAGGGTCTCGCCGCTCGCGATGCGTAGCTGCGACTGCACCAGGTCGACGTCGGTGACCTCCTCGGTGACCGTGTGCTCGACCTGGATGCGCGGGTTCATCTCGATGAACACGTGCTTGCCGTCCTGCGAGAGCAGGAACTCGACCGTGCCGGCGTTGTGGTAGCCGATGTGCCTCGCGAAGCTCACCGCGTCCGCGCAGATCCGGTCGCGCAGGTCGGGGTCGAGGTTCGGCGCCGGCGCGATCTCGATGACCTTCTGGTGGCGGCGCTGCACCGAGCAGTCACGCTCGAACAGGTGGATCACGTTGCCGGCGCCATCCGCGAGAATCTGCACCTCGATATGGCGCGGGTGGACCACGGCCTGCTCGAGGAACACGGTCGCGTCGCCGAACGCGGACTCGGCCTCCCGCATCGCCGCCTCGAGCGACTCGCGCAGCGCCTTGGCCTCCAGCACCCGCCGCATGCCGCGCCCGCCACCACCGGCGACGGCCTTCACGAACAGCGGAAAGCCAAGCTCGTCGCCCGCGGCGACCAGCTCGTCGACGTCCGAGGACGGCGCGGAGGAGTTCAGCACCGGCAGGCCGGCCTCCCGCGCCGCCGCGATCGCGCGGGCCTTGTTGCCGGTCAGCTCGAGGATCTCGGTGCCAGGGCCGACGAACGTGATGCCGGCCTTCTCGCAAGCGCCGGCCGGCCCGGGGTTCTCCGACAGGAAGCCGTAGCCCGGGTAGATCGCATCGGCCCCGGCCTTGCGCGCGGCCTTGATGATCTCCTCGACGGAGAGGTACGCGCGGACCGGATGTCCCGCCTCACCGATCTCGTAGGCCTCGTCGGCCTTCATCCGGTGCGCCGAGTTGCGGTCCTCGTGTGGGAACACGGCGACCGTGCCGGCGCCCAGCTCGTAGCCGGCGCGAAACGCCCTGATGGCGATCTCGCCTCGGTTGGCGACCAGGACCTTGCGGAACATGCCGTACCTCCAGTGAGGGGGTCGGGAACTCCGGGAAACGTTACCGGTCGTTCCCGCTCCTCGGGAGGACTGTTCCAGGTGACGGACGCCTCTTAGTCCGCCGGGAGGGTCATCGTGACCGTGGCGGCCCCGGATGCCGTGTAGGGGTAGGGGGTGCCGCCGTTGGAGCAGTTGAACCCCGGCGGCGCGACGGTCAGCGTGGCGTCGGTCAGGTCTGCCGGCACCTCGAAGACCAGCACTTTCTCCGAGGCGAACTCCTCCATCGACGAGTGCTTGTCGATCACCGGGTACTTGCCGCCGTCGGGGTCGGTGAGGCTGAACGCGGCGAACGGCACCACGCACGCGGCCGCGTCCGGGCTGAGGTCCAGCGACCCGTCGCCGGTCGGCTCGTAGGTGACGACCAGCCACGCCTTGTCCTCGGCGGAGGGGACGTCGCCGAGCTCGGCGGTGAAGTAGGTCAGCTCGGCGCGGGTCACCGCGACGACGTACGAGCCGGCCTGGCCGTCCTCGTCGAGGAGGGCCAGCTTGGCCGGGGTGAGGTTCTCGACGTAGACCGACGGGCTGTCCGGCGAGCGGTACAGGACGTCGGGCTGGTCGCCGGTGCGCTTGCCGTCGAGGAGGTCGAAGGTCTGCGCGAGGTCGGCGTACTTGAGCTCCAGCTCGACCTCGCGGCGGTCGTTCGGCACCGCCACCAGGTACTGGACGGTGGTGTCGTCGCCGGGGTTGGTCAGCGTGTACTCGAAGTCGGGCAGGCTGCGCTGGCGGCCGTCTACCGAGACCGTCGCGGTGACCTTCTGCCCGGCGTCGTCGGCGAAGCCCGTCACCCGGAGGCGGAACGCGAGGAGCGTGGACTCTGCCGCCGCGCCGTACTCCATGCCCTCGCCCGCGTCGACGACGTCCGCCGTGCCGAAGTCGAGCACCTCGAGCGCGGCGCCGTAGTTGCGCAGGCGGCCGTCGTCCGGGGACTGGAGGCGGACGCCGTCGAGCTTGTCGGCCTTGACGACCTCGCCGTCGGACAGCTCCTCGCCGTCGAAGGGCGCTCTGCTGGTCGTTGTCGTCGCCTTCTTCGAGGGCGACGAGCCCGCCGACGGTGAGCCCTGGGTGTCGTCGCCACAGGCGGTGACCGACAGCCCGACCGCCACCAGTAGTGCGAGTGCCCTCTTGCGCATGCCCCTGCCTCCCCCGGTTCGTGGCCCTCCGACGCATGCGGCGGGTTCACGGTTGCGCCATCCTGCCAGTTCATCGGCAGCTACCCTCTGTTGCCGTGGACGATCTGGACCGGTGGACCCGGGTGTTGCCGCTGGGCGCCGGCGCGTTCGGTCAGGTGCACCTGGCGTGGGACACGACCGCACTCGAATGGGTGGCGGTGAAACGCTTCACGGGCCAGGACGAGCTCGGGCTGCTGCGCTTCGTCATCGAGTCACGCATCCGGGTGGCGCATCCCCACCTCGTGCGCACGCTGGCGTTCCGGCTGGTCGACGACCGGGCGTGGCTGGTCACCCAGCTCGCGCGCGGCGGTTCGGTGCGTCAGGTGATGCAGCGGTCCGGTCCCCTGCCGTGGGGCTGGGTCGCCGAGGCCGTCGACCAGGTGCTGGACGCGCTCGTCGCGCTGCACGCGACCGGCGTCGTGCACCGGGACCTGAAGCCGGCGAACCTGCTCCTGCGCGACGGTGGTGCCGTCCGCCCGCACCTGCTCGTGGGTGACTTCGGCATCGCGACGTGGCGCACGGTGTCGATGACGGGCATCGGCGCGGCGATCGGCACCCCCGGCTACCTGGCGCCGGAGTACCTCGACGGGCAGCAGCCCGCGCCCGCGACCGACCTGTTCGCGGTCGGGGTGCTCGCGGCGGAGCTGCTCGCCGGGCGACGGCTAGTGCACTACAGCAACGCGTCGCCGGACATCCCGGCCGACTGGAACCACACGCTGCCCCTGCCGTCCGGGGTGCCAGCAGCTTTCGCGGCGGTGCTGCGACGGATGGCGGAGCCGGACCCGCGGCACCGGTACGTGGACTGCGCGCAGGCGCGGGAGGCACTGCTTGCCGCGGCGCCACCCTCGGTCCGCGGCGACCTGGCCTCGGTCGTGTTGCCGGACCTGCTCGCGTCGGTGCCACCGGGCTGGACGGCGAACGGCCCTGAGGAGCAGACGACCGCACTGCCGACGCCGTCCCGGGCCGCCCCCGCCGCCGGGCCCTCGAACGGCCCGGCCGCCGAGCTGTCGGCCGACTCGGTGGCCAACCAGCCGCACAACCCCGCGGCCCAGCCACCGACCAACCCCGCCGCCCAGCCGCCAGCCGACCCAGCGGCCGACCGATCAAACAACCCGGCAGCCCAGTCACCGACCAACCAACCGAACGACCCCGCCGCCCAGTCGCCGGCCGGCTCAGCGGCCAACCGATCGAACAGTCCGGCCGCCGAGTCACCGACCCAGGCGGTCACCGGGCCGCCGACGCCGCCACCGACGCCGGCCGTCGTCGACAGCTCGCCCACCGTCGCGGTCCGGCGGTCCGCCGTCGACGCGCGGGCCGAACGCGACGCCGCCCCGACGCCCCGTCGAGCTCGGCGGCGGGGCAGGCGGGCGGTGTTGCTCGTCGTGCTTCTGGTGCTGGCCGCGGGCGCCGGCACGCTCTGGTGGGCCGCGACGCATCGCGACGTCGCCGGACAGGCCGCACCGGCCGGCGCGCCCGACCGCCCGGAAGGCGTCAGCCGCTGGACTCCGGTGCCGCTCGAGCCGTGCACGAGGGCCGAGCTCGGTCGCGAACGCGCAGGCGGCGACGAACGCTGTCAGCGCACCGAGGGCGCCGACGCCGGCGAGAACTGGGTGCGGGCGCCGTCGACCGGTTTCCCGAAGTCCGACCCGGCCGGGCCTTTCCCCGCCGAACCGTGCACCGCGGCGGGCGACACCGCCTACACCCCGGTCGGCGACCAGGTGGTCTGCACGACCGGGGCGTGGCGGGTCACCATCTAGGGACTGGTGTAGAGCAACCGGTTCGCCGTCCCCGGCGGCACGTTGCACAGCCGGCCGGTGGTGGCCGCCGCGACGAGCGCCGCCGACACGTCCGCCGCCGACGCCGTGGGGTGGTCCTGAAGGTAGATCCCGACCGCGCCCGCGACGTGCGGCGCGGACAACGACGAGCCGGACAGGGTGGCCGTCGCCGTGTCGCCGGTGGACCACGGGCCGATGATGTTCACCCCTGGCGCGAACATGTCCACCACCGCGCCCCGGTTCGTGCTCGACGACAGGCAGTCGTTCGGGCCGCTTGCGCCGATCGTCAACGCCTCGACCACCCGTGCCGGCGAGAAGTTGCCCGCGTCGGTCGCCGAGCCGCCGGCCGCCACCGTGTAGCTGACGCCGGACGCGATCGAGTTCCGCACCGCCGTGTCGAGTGTGGTGTTCGGCGACCCGCCGAGGCTGAGGTTCGCCACCGCGGGCTTGGCGGCGTTCGCGGTGACCCAGTCGATGCCGGCGATCACGTCGGCCATCGAGCCGGCGCCGGAGTCGTTGAGCACCTTCACCGGCACGATCTTGATCTTCTTCGCGACGCCGTACTTCTTGCCGCCGATGATGCCGGCGATGAACGTGCCGTGTCCGTTGCCGTCAGCGGGGTCGGTGTCGTCGTCGATGAAGTCGTAGCCGGGCAGCACCCGGCCGCCGAAGTCCTGGTGCGTGCCGCGCACCCCGGTGTCGAGCACGTACGCCGTCACGCTCTGCGCCTCGTTGGCGTACCGGTACTTCGAGTCGTAGGGCAGGTCGCGCTGGTCGATGCGGTCGAGCCCCCACGACGGCGGGTTGAGCTGCTCCCCCATCGCGTGCACCGGCGTGTCCGCGACCACACTGTCCACACCGGACTCACCACGCAGCGCGGCGGCCTGTTTCTCGCTCAACCGCAAGGAGAAACCATGCAGCGCCGTGGTGTAGGTGTGCTCCACCGACGACGAGAAGCGGTCCGCGACCGATGCCGCCCGCGTGGCGACCCCGGCGCTCTGGTCGAGCACGACGATGTAGTCGGAGTACCGCTCCGGCGCGGCGTGTGCCGGCGCGGCCGCCAGTCCGGCCGCGACGGTGCCCATCAGACACGCGACCCCGAGCTTCTTACGCAGGTTCATACCCACAGTCGTTACGCGACTACGCAGACGTGAGCAAGGTTCACCAGTTGCCACCTGCGCAGCCGGCCCACGCCACAGGTAGGCGGCCTCCCCACCCGGATTCCCAGAGCCCCGACAAAGTCGGTTCACGTCGCGAGGGCCCTTTCGGGGCGTCCGGCACCCCTTCAGGGCGTTACACCCCCTCCGCAATACCGATGGACGCCCCGCGCGCGGGGCTTTCGGCAGAGTCGCTTCTGCAGGTGATCCTTCGGCGCCTTGTCCCATTAGGCGCGTTCGAGACAGGGCCGATGCCCTGAAAGGCGCGCTCAGGGCGTTGAACGTCCCCAACGCGCCTTTCGTGGCATGACCTCTGTCCCCAACGCCCCTTTCGAGACAGGCAACATACGAGACTTCGCCGGCAAGCCCGCTCGCGCGCGATGCATCCCCCACCCGATCCCGGGGGCGGCCCAGTGCCCAGTCTACCGGCGGGGTACGACAGTCCAGGGGATGTGGATCTTGTCTGTGGACAACTGTGCGGGTTGTGGACAACATCGGCGACGCGGTGAGATCGCCGGACGCTTTAGTGGCGGAGCCGGTCGGGACGGTGAACGGCGTCGGGCACGCGGTCGACGGTGACGTCCTCGACAACGTCGACTGTCCGATGAAGGCTCACTGCCCGCGGCCTCGGAAGCTCGGGTGCCAACGGAGAACGTTCCGGCTTTCGTTCGAACTGGACGCCCCTCTCGAGAGATCCCGTCGGTCCTGTGTGGACAGTCCAGGACACCACGCGGTGACGAGTGCGGCACCCGATGTCATTAAGTCGTGGACAGCGCTACCGGATCGAATCGGTCGTGACGCTCCGCCATGCCTGTCACCTATTGATGATCACTCGACCGGGCAGCTGACCACTGTGGTAATGCCATCTATGTGATTTAGTCGGACCGAAGGCCAACCTGCCGCTCAGCGACCACGGGGCGGCCTTCACCGGCTTATCACCCGCCTGCCGGAGTCCCCCCTTGGGGGGACCATCTAAAGTGTGGCAATGCCCTCAGGCGAGTCTGACGCGAACCTCCGCGTACCCCGTTTTGACACTGTTCTCCGCGGCTACAACCCGCGCCAGGTCAACGAGCGTGTCACGCGCCTCTCGTTCGACCTGAGCCACCTGACGAAGAGTCGCGATGAAGCGGTCGCCAAGGTGGCCGAGCTGACGAAGGCGCTGGGCAGCGCTCAGCAGCAGTTACTCGACTCCAAGGATCAGCTGCACCGCATCACGGTGAACCCGACGAGCACCGAGGCGATGTCGGAGCGCCAGCGGTTGATGTGGCAGCTCGCTGAGGAGGAGATCGCCGAGTTCAAGCGCGACGCCGACAACTACGACCGGTCAACGAGAGCCGACGCGGACGAGTACTCGCACTCGACCCGCGCCAAGGCCGACGCGCACGCCTCCGCCACCAGGGAAGAGGCGGACGCCTACGCGGCGCACACGCGGCGTGAGTCCGACGACCACGCGGCCGAGATCCGCTCGAACGCCGACGCGTACGTCATCACGACGAAGACCGCGGCGGACGAGTACGGCGCCGGAGTCCGCGCCGAGTCGCAGTCCTACGTGAAGGAGCAGAAGGCCAAGCACGACGCGGCGACCGCCGAGCTGGCCGCGCGGCGCAAGGGCCTCGAAGCGGAGTACGCGAAGAACCACGCGACGCTCGAGAACGAGTACGAGCAGCTCCGGGCCCGCAACGCGACCGAGCACGACCACCTGATGGGTGAGGCGCGCACCGAGATCGAGCGGGCGACGAAGGCCAACGAGACGCGGATCGCCCAGCTCGACGGTGAGGCGAAGCAGCGGCGTGAGCAGCGCGACGCCGAGGCCGGCAAGCAGCGTGAGCTGCACGACGCGAAGGCCGCGGACAAGCGGGCGTCGCTCGAGCAGGAGACCGAGGTCGCCCTGAACGCCCGGCGCACCGAGCTGGAGCGCGAGCTGTCCGAGCGGGCGGGCGTCGCGAAGGACCGCGCGGCCAAGATCATCGGCGACTCGGAGCGCGAGGCCGCCAAGCTACGCGAGACCGTCGCCGCCGAGCGTGCCGACGGCGAGCAGCAGATGGCTCAGCGCGAGGCAGCCGCGAAGGACCGCGCGGCCAAGATCATGGGTGGCGCCGAGGTCGAGGCCACCAAGCTGCGCGACACCGTGGCCGCCGAGCAGACCGAGGCGGAGAAGCACATCGCCGCACGCCAGCAGAACGCGCAGCAGCAGGCCGCCAAGATCGTCGAGGACGCGAAGCGCCGCACCGACGAGGCGGAGCGCGCCCTGGCCGAGAAGAAGGCCGCCACGGAGAAGAACCTGGCCGAGCTGGAGACGATGGCGCAGCAGCAGGCGGACAAGACGGTCGCCGACGCGGAGGCTCGCAGCGCCGCGTCCGACAAGTCGATCGCCGGCAAGCAGGCTCAGGTGGAGAAGGAGCTGGCCGAGCAGCAGGCCAACGCCAAGATCCGTGCGGCCAAGATCGTCGAGGACGCGGAACAGCGCCTCGCCGAGGCCGCCGACCGCACGAGGCAGGCGGACGAGTTCGAGCGCCGCGTGTCCGAGCACGTGAACACGACGTTCTCGATCCTGGACGACGCGAAGAAGCACTTCGCCGCCGCTACGAAGGTCGCGGCTCAGTCCGCGCCGCCTCAGCCCGCTCCTGTTCAGCAGCGGCCCTCAACGCAGAAGGCTCAGTTGAACGGGAAGTAGTTGTTGTTGTTCGAGCCCGTGGACCCCCTGGGGTTCACGGGCTCTTTCGTATCTGGAGTGTCGGATCCGCGATAGCCAACCCGCGCGAATCCAGCAATCCCACTAACCCGCGCGACGAACGCAGCCCCGATATCGCTCCCCGCCCCCTGGCCCAGCGAACTAAGCCTTCTCCAGATACTCGGCCTTCGTATCCGTAACCAAAGAACCCACCAAACTCGCCAACCCCGGGAATTCCGCCAAATCCGGCGACCGGTCGATCAAGTCCTGAGCCTCGGTCCTCGCCTCGGCGATCAGGTTCTCGTCCTTGAGCAGTGACAGCAGCCGCAACGCCGACCGGCGGCCCGACTGCGTCGCGCCAAGGATGTCGCCCTCGCGGCGCATCTCCAGGTCCACCCGCGCAAGCTCGAAACCGTCCACAGTGGACGCCACCGCGTCGAGACGCTCCCTGGTGGACGTCCCGGCGGGCACCTCCGTCACCAGCAGGCAGACCCCCGCCGCCGCGCCTCGGCCGACGCGGCCACGCAGCTGGTGTAGCTGCGACACCCCGAACCGGTCCGCGTCCATGATGACCATCGCCGTCGCGTTGGGAACGTCCACACCCACCTCGACCACCGTGGTCGCCACGACCACGTCGAGGTCGCCGGCCGCGAACGCGCGCATCACCGCGTCCTTCTCGTCCGCCGGCAGTCTGCCGTGCAGCACCGACAGCCGAAGGCCACGCAGCGGCCCCGCCGCCAACATCTCCGCCACCTCGACCACCGCGAGCGGTGGCCGGCGACTCTCGGAACCGTCGTCGGGAGGTGGCTCGTCCACGTCCTCCGGCGACTGCTGGTCACCGATTCTCGGACACACGACATACGCCTGGTGCCCCGCGGCGGCCTCCTCGCGGATGCGTTGCCACGCCCGCTCCAGCCACGCCGGCTTCTCCGCCATCGGCACCACCGCCGTGCTGATCGGCGAGCGGCCGGCCGGCAGCTCCCGCAGCGACGACGTCTCCAGGTCGCCGTACACCGTCATCGCGACCGTGCGCGGGATCGGGGTCGCGGTCATGACCAGCACGTGCGGGCTCGCGTTCGCACCGGCCCTGGTGCGCAGCGCGTCCCGCTGTTCGACGCCGAAGCGGTGCTGCTCGTCGACCACCACGAACCCGAGGTCGGCGAACTGGACCTTGTCCTGGATCAGCGCGTGGGTGCCGACCACGATCCCGGCCGTGCCGCTGACGGTGTCGAGCATGGCCTGTTTGCGAAGTGCGGCCGGCAGCGAACCCGTGAGCAGCGCGATCCTCGTGGCCTCTTCCGCGCCGCCAAGTTCACCCGCCATGGCCAGGTCACCGAGCAGGTTCGCGAGCGACCGCGCGTGCTGCGCCGCGAGTACCTCCGTCGGCGCCAGTAACGCCGCCTGCCGGCCCGCGTCGACCACCTGCAGCATCGCCCGCAGCGCGACCACCGTCTTGCCGCTGCCGACCTCGCCCTGCAGCAGCCGGTTCATCGGGTGCGCGACCTCGAGGTCGGCGGCGAGGATCTCGCCGATCTCCTCCTGGCCCGCGGTGAGCGTGAACGGCAGCCGCTTGTCGAACGCGGCGAGCAGCCCGTCGTCGCGCCGGGGGCACTCCGGGGCCGGGCGGGCGGTCGCCCGGTGCCTGCGCTGCGCGAGCGCGAGCTGGACGGCCATCGCCTCGTCCCACTTCAGCCGCTTGCGCGCGGTCTCGACCTCGGGCCACTTGGTCGCGGTGTGGATCTTGCGAAGCGCGTCGTCGTAGTTCTGGAAGCCGCGGCGGGCGCGCAGCTCCATGGGCAGCGGATCCTCGATCTCCCCGAGCATCGACAACACCTGCCGCACGCACTTCGCGATCTGCCACGACTGGACCTGCGACGTGGCCGGGTACACCGGGATGAGCCCGATGAACTGGTCGATCGACTCGTCGTCGGTCTCCTCGGTGAGGAGCTGGTAGTCGGGGTTGGTGAGCTGCAGCTTGTTGCGGTACATCGACACCTTGCCGGCGAACAACGCGTTCGTGCCCGGCTGCAGCGCCTTCTTGTGGTGCAGCTGGTTGAAGAACGTGCAGGCCAGCGTGCGGTTGCCGTCGGTGATGAGCACGTCGGTGATCCACCCGCGCTTCTGCCGCATGCGCCGCTCGTTGATCGACTGCACCCGCGCCATGACCGTGACGTGCTCGCCGATGTCGAGGCCGGCGATGTCGGTCAGCTGGCCGCGCTCGGCGTAGCGTCGGGGGAAGTAGCGGACGAGGTCACCGACGGTGTGCAGGTCGAACGCGCCGGCCAGTGCCTTGGCCGACTTGGCGCCTACCGCCGCTTCGAGTTTGCTGTCCATCGAGAGCATCGCGGCCGATTATGTCGTGCCGCACCGACAATCGTGGGACGCCCGTCCCTCAGCCGGCACGAAGAGCATCGTCGAGCTCGGCGAGGAGCCGCGCTTTTGGCTTGGCGCCGACGAACGAGCGCACCGGCTCACCATCGCGGAACAGCAACATGGTCGGCAGCCCCATGACGCCGTAGCGCTGGCCGATGGCGGGGTTCTCGTCGTAGTTGAGCTTGACGATCGACAGCTCGTCCGCGCGTTCGCCCGCGATCTCGTCGAGCACCGGCGCGACCATGCGGCACGGGCCGCACCACTGCGCCCAGAACTCCACCAGTACCGGCTTGTCGTTGGCCAGCACGCGCTCGTCGAACGTGTCGGTGGTGATCGAGTCCATGTCCTACTCCCCTGTGTTCTCGTTGTCCCTGCGGAGCGCGGCGGCGGCCAGCTTGGCGCGCAGCTCGTCACGCACGACGGTCAGCTGTGTGAGGTACGCGTCGACCTCGGCGATCTTGCGGCGGTACACGGCGAGCGTGTCCGGGCACGCGTCGCCGTCCTCGTTGCCGGCGCGTAAGCACTCGACGAACGGGCGGGTGTCCTCGAGCGCGAAGCCGACCTCGCGGAGCTTCTGGATCTCCTGGACGACCCTCAGGTGCGACTCGTCGTACTCGCGGTAGCCGTTGGTGCGGCGCGGGGCGTCGAGCAGCCCACGCTCCTCGTAGTACCGCAGCGCCTTCGTGGTGGTGCCCGCGCTGTTCGCCAGCTCGCCGATCCGCATGCCACCGACTCTAAACATTCCCCCCGACAGGAACGCCAGCCCGAAAATTGTCGGTGCCCGATGACATGCTCTCGCCATGAAGCCGCTACCAGAGGACCAGCTCTCCTCGAAGCTGTCCGCTCCCACTCGGGTGGACCCGCCGATGGTCGCCGGCGAGCGGGAGATGCTCGTCGCCTACCTGGACTTCCACCGGGAGACACTCGCGCTGAAATGCGCCGGCGTCACCGACGGCAAGCAGTCCGAGGCCACGGTCCCACCGTCGGACATGACGCTGCACGGCCTGGTTCGACACCTCGCCGGTGTCGAGCAGTGGTGGCTGCACATGCAGTTCGCCGGCGAGGAGCCGAGCCCGCTTTTCGACGACCTCATGAACGACTTCACCGACCTCACCGGTGACTTCGACGAGGCCGTCGCAACCTGGCGGGCCCAGTGCGACCACTCGCGGGAGATCGTCGCGGCGGCGACGTCGCTCGACCAGACGGGCACCACCATCCAGTCCGGCCAACCGGTCTCGTTACGCCGGATCCTGTTACTCATGATCTGTGACTACGCCCGCCACTGCGGGCACGCCGACCTGATCAGGGAGCGGATCGACGGCTCGGTGGGCTGGTAGTCCACTCCCCCGCGACCGAAAGGAGGCTCACTCCACGCCAAGCACCAGCGCCGCGTCCGTCTGCCCACCGTGGTAGACGACCAGCTCGGTCTCCGGGTGCTCGCGCCGCAGGAAGTCCTCGAGCTCCACGGCGAGCTCGCCGGGCGCGTCGGCGCCGAGCAGGACGGTGACCAGCTCGCCGCCCATCCCCAGCATGCGCTCGACCACGCCGCACGCGGCGCGGTCCAGGGCGTCCATGCCGGGCGGGCCAGGCTCGATCAGCATCACCTCGCCGTCGGCGAAACCGAGCACGTCGCCGGCTTCGCAGGCGCCGATCCAGGTGATGCCGGCCTCGGTCGCCACGACGACCTCGCCCCGGCGGGTCGCCGCGGCCGCCTCGGCCATGGCGACCACGTCGTCGCCAGCGCGCCGGCGCGGGTCGTGCACGGCCACGGCGGCCAGCACCTGCACCGGTGAGGCGCACGGCACGACGACGACGTCCTGGCCCGCGGCGACCGCGCGGATCGACGCCTCGTCGGCGGCCTCGATGAGGCTGAAGTCGGCGGGCAGCACGGTGACGTGCGCGGCCGCCGTACCGGTGATGGCCTCGAGCAGCCGGTAGGCGGTCATCTCGTCCTGCTCGTCGACCGCGAAGACCGTGACGCCCTCGCTGATCAGCAGGTCGGCGAACTCGGTGCTGCGGGAGGGCACCACGACGGCGCGGTCCTTGGTGAAACGGCTCGCCTCGGCGGACGGCGCGTCGGCGAAGCGGGCGACCCGGATCTGGTGCGGGCGGCCGGCGTCGATACCGGCCTCGATGGCGCCACCGATGTCGTTGCAGTGGATGTGCACGGTCCACAGGCCGGCGCCGTCGCCGACGACGGACACGGAGTCGCCGAGGCCGACGAGCGTGTTGCGCAGGACGTCGACGGCGCCGCCGTCGACGCGCGGGCGGTCGGTGATGGGGTCGGCGACGCCCTCGAGCAGGTACATGACCTCGTACGCGAACGCGTCCGAGCCGGACTCACGGGAGGTGTACAGGGAGTTCTCGGGCTGGCCGGCGGGCGGGTGGGCCGCACGTTCGGCGTGGGCCCGCTGGGCCGCGGCGAGTGCGGCCGGCTGCTCGGTGACGACCGCGAGCAGGGCGTCGAGCAGGACGACGACGCCCCGGCCCCCCGCGTCGACCACACCGGCGTCGGCGAGGACGGCGAGCTGGGTCGGCGTCCTGTCGAGTGCTGTCGCGGCGGCGGCCGCGGCCGCGGCGGCGATGTCGTGCAACGCGTCGGACGACTCGTCCCGCGCGGCGCTCGCGGCTGCCTCGAGCACGCTGATCATGGTGCCGGCCACGGGCTCGGCCATCGCGGCGACGGCCCGCTCCGCGCCGTGGCTCAGCGCCCGGCGCAGGCCAGGCCCGAGGACCGCGTCGGCGTCGCCGAGACCCTCGGCGCAGCCGCGGAGGAACTGCGAGACGATCACGCCGGAGTTGCCGCGGGCGCCGGCGAGCGCGCCACGGGCGAGCACCGCGATGGCCGCGCCCGCGTCGGTCCGTGCCCTGGTGGGGGCCCGCAGGAGTGCGTCGAGGGCGGCGCGCATGGTGTGCAGGAGGTTCGACCCGGTGTCGCTGTCGGGCACCGGGTAGACGTTGATGCGGTCGATGGCCTCGCGGTGCGCGTCGAGGGACTGCACGCAGGCCACGGCCCAGCGCCGAACCTGGGCGGCGTCGAGCGCCTGCAGCATCGAGCCTCCACGTGCCGAATGAGATGGACATGCGGGAGACTAGTGGGCCGGTTTGGAGGGCCTCGGCGCGAGCCGTTACCCTGTGTTTGCCTGCTCGGCGCGAGCCGAGCCGTGAGCTTGCTGGCCGTTCGGTCAGTTTCCATTGTGAGAAAGGAGTGCCTGACGTGGCTGCCGTCTGCGACGTCTGTGGCAAGGGGCCAGGCTTCGGCAAGTCGGTCTCGCACTCCCACCGGCGCACGAACCGCCGGTGGAACCCAAACATTCAGACCGTGCACGCGAAGATCGGCATTTCGCAGCGCAAGCGTCTGAACGTGTGCACCTCCTGCCTGAAAGCAGGCAAGGTCACCCGCGGGTAAGACCACAGCTGAAGAACCTCGAACCGGGCCCTGGCATAGCCAGAGGCCCGGTTTGGTGTGTGCGGGTTCCCTATGACAGAACCGCCGCCCGCGCCCCGGCACGGCCGGACCGCCCTGGCTCTCGGCTCGGTCGCGGCTTTGGTGGACGCCGGCCGTCAACGGGTCGGGCGTGGCGATCGGCGCGCACGCCGGCCGAGCCCGGCGTGGCCTCCGGCCCCCCGAATCCCACGCTACCGGCTGCCACCGACACGAAACGCGGCGCGAGGGGGTGGCCGGCGTGATCTGTGGACAAGTCTCTGACCTGTGGATAACCGTCGCCACAGCACACGAGACTGTCGGTGGTCGCCGGTAGAATTGATACCGGGGGCCGGAGGCCAGGGGCCGGACGCCAGAGGCCGCGAGCCAGAGGCCAGAGGCAGCCAGCCGCAGCCACAGGGCCAGAGGCCGCCCGGCCAGAAGGCTAGAACCACAGGGCCGGACGCCAGAGGTCGCGGGCCAGGGGCGGCGCTCCTAGCTCAGGGCAGTTTCCAGTCGACGGGCGCGGCGCCCTGCTTCTCCAGCAGCTCGTTCGCGCGGCTGAACGGGTGCGACCCGAAGAAGCCGTTGTGCGCGGAGAGCGGGCTGGGGTGCGCGGACTCGACGCACGGCACCGGGTCGAGGAGGGGCTTGAGGTTCCGCGCGTTGCGACCCCACAGGATGGCGACCAGCGGCCCGCCTCGGGCGGCCAGCGCTCGGATGGCCTGCTCGGTGACGTCCTCCCATCCCTTGCCCTGGTGGGAGTTCGGCTTGCCGGGCTGCACGGTGAGCGCCCTGTTGAGCAGGAGCACCCCGTTCTCCGTCCACTGCGACAGGTCGCCGTTCGTCGGCGCGGGGTGGCCGAGGTCCTCGCAGTACTCCTTGTAGATGTTCACCAGGCTCTTGGGCAGCGGGCGCACGTCGGGGGCCACCGAGAAGCACAGGCCGATGGGATGGCCGGGCGTCGGGTACGGGTCCTGGCCGACGATCAGCACCCGCACGTCCGCGAAGGGCTGCTTGAACGCCCGCAGCACATTCTCGCCCGACGGAAGGTACTCGCGGCCGGCGGCGATCTCGGCGCGCAGGAACTCACCCATGGCGGCGATCCGGGGAGCGACCGGGGCAAGCGCTTTCGCCCACCCGGCCTCGACGATCTCGTGCAGCGGTTTGGCACTCACGGCACCGGACCCTATCCAACGGCTCAGTCGAGCCTGCGCAGCCCCGCCCGGTACTCCGCGACATTGCTCACATACGCGGCGACGATGCCCGACACCATGTCCTCTGACACCTCGAAGTCGGGCCGGATCTTCGCCGGCACCCCCAGCGCCATCCGGCGCGCCGGCACGTGCCCGTTGAACGACATCACCGCGCCGGCACCGAGCACGGCGCCGTCCTCGACGACCGCGCCGTTGAGCAACACCGAACCGGACGCGATCATGCAGCGGTCGCCGACGGTGGCGCCCTCGATGTGCGCGTTGTGCCCGACCACGCAGTCCGCGCCGATCCGCACCGGATGCCACCGCGTGCAGTGGATCACCGAACCGTCCTGCACGGACGTGCGCGCACCGACGAAGATCGTGCCGGCGTCGCCGCGCAGCACGGCCTGCGGCCACACCGACGCGAACGGGCCGAGCGTCACCGCGCCGATCACCGTCGCGTCCGGATGCACGTACGCGTCCGGATGGATCTCCGGCACGCGGTCGCCTAGCGCGTAGACCGGCACTCGACCTCCAACACCTTCCCGAGGTGCACGCTCTCCTCTTCCTCCGCGTAGTACCCGAAGCTCGGCACGTCTATGTACCCGGCCGACCGGTACAGCGCGATCGCCTCCGGCTGCCGGGTCCCGGTCTCCAGGATGAGCCTGCGGTACCCGGCGGCGAGCGCGGTCCGCTCCAGCTCGGCGAGCACCGCGCGGGCCAGACCGCGGCCGCGGGCCCGTGGCGCGACGTACATCCGCTTCAGTTCGACGTCCTCGCCGTGCACCCGCCAGCCGCCGCACGCCACCGGGTCGTCTTCGAGGTAGCAGACGAGGAACAGCCCGTGCGGCGGCGCGAACTGCGCCGGCTCGACGGGCGTGAGGTCCTGGTCGCCGTAGCGCACCACGTACTCCTGCTGCACCTCGGCGATCAGCTCGACGGCGTCCGGGTGGTCGTAGGCAACGATGTCTGTCCGCACGCCCGGATTCTGTCCCACGACCACACCGCTCGTCTTCACCGAAAATGCTGCCAGCCGGGCCCGCCCGCGTACGGCTTGCCGTCGACCGTGACCGCGCCGCCCCTGGTCACCGTGCCGATTGTGCGCCATCCCGCCGGCACCGCGGCCGGTTCGGGGAACGTCGCGGCCAGCGCGTGATCCTCGCCACCCGTCAGCACCCAGTGCTTCGGGTCCGCGCCGAGCGCGGTGCCGACGTCGACGAGCCGCTGGTGCACCTCGATCAGGTCGGTCCGCACGTCGATGGCCACAGAGGACTCCTCGACGAGGTGGCCGAGGTCGGCGAGCAACCCGTCCGACACGTCGATCATCGCGGTCGCGCCCGCGAGTGCGGCCTGCGGGCCCGCCGCGTACGGCGGCTCCGGCACCCGGTACGCGCCGACCACGTTCACCGGTGACCGGAAACCACGGCCCAGCACCGCGAGCCCGGCGGCCGACCAACCGAGCCGACCGCACACGGCGACCACGTCGCCCGGTCGCGCGCCACCCCTCGTGACCGGCTCGCGGCCTTGCAGGTCACCCAATGCGGTGACAGAGATCACGATCTCGCTGGCGGTGACCACGTCCCCACCGACGAGCCCGGCGCCGGCCGCCGCTGCCTCCTGCCACATGCCGGCGGCGAGCCCCTCGGCCACTTCGGACCGTGTGGTGGCCGGGCACGCGAGCCCGACGAGCAGTGCCGTCGGCACCGCGCCCATCGCCGCGATGTCCGCCATGTTGACCGCGATCGCTTTGCGCCCAACGTGTTCCGGCGTCGACCAGTCGAGTCTGAAGTGGACTCCCTCGACGAGCAGGTCGGTGCTCGCGACCACCCGGCCGTCCGCCGCGGCGACGACCGCCCCGTCGTCACCGGGCCCGACCAACGTGGTGGCCGGCTGGACGCGCCCCGCCGTCACACGCTCGATCAGCCCGAACTCACCGACATCCGCGACCGTTTCCGGTGGATCATGAGCTGGGCCTCCTCTATTGTCGGCCACGACACCTCCGATAGTCGGATCCCCAAATGATCCTGAACTGCGGTACCTTTTGCTGCTCACGTTCCTACCTCTTGAGTCCAGCCAGACACGAAGGGGCACGCCGTGGTCCACGCATACATCCTTATCCAGACCGAGGTCGGCCAGGCCGCCGCGGTCGCCGCGAAGATCGCCGAGATCGCCGGCGTGACCACCGCGGAGGATGTCACCGGGCCGTACGACGTGATAGTCCGAGCCGAGGCCGACAACGTCGACCTGCTCGGCCAACTCGTCGTCGCTCGCATCCAGAACGTCGACGGCATCACCAGAACCCTCACCTGCCCGGTCGTGCATCTCTGAGGCATGTTGTAGTTGGGGCGTGTCTGACAAGCCCGACCAACCGCTCTCCCGCGTGACGCTTGGCGTGGCCGTCGGCCTCGCCGTGGTGCTGGTGCTCGGCGTCATCGTGGCGAGTGTCGTGCTCGGCGGCGACTCCGACGAGCAGGCCGCCGCGCCGACCACCACCGCACCGCCACGTACCGGCCCGTTCGCGTTGGGCGGTGTCGACGCGCCGGCCGCCGGCTCCCCCGCCTGCCTCGGTCTCGTTGACGCGCTGCCGAAGGAGCTGCCCGACAAGGGCGGGACCCTCGAACGGCTTCCGCTCGCCGAGCCCGCGCCGCAGGGCGCTGCCGCGTGGGCGGGCAAGCGCGGCGAGCCCGTGGTACTGCGCTGTGGTCTCGGCAAGCCTGCCGAGCTGGCGCCGACGGCGCGGCTGCGTGCGGTGTCGAAGCTCAACTGGCTGCCGATCGACGGCGACGGCGCGACGACCTGGTACACGGTCGACCGCACCGTCTACATCGCACTGACCGTCCCGGACGGCACCGGAACCGGCACCATTCAAGAGATGTCGGAGACGATCGCCGCCGCGGTGCCGGCCATTACGTGAGGGCCTGTGTGAGCGGCCGCCGGCGTCTGGACTGACTGAGCAGCGGAGGGCCACGAGCGAAGCGAGTCGCCTGAGCAGCGCAGGGAGGGAAGACGCCGGGTCCAGGCCGCGAATGCGCGAGCGGAGCGAGCCAATGTCACCGGAGTCCCGTTCCCCTGGCGATCGCGGTGTCGATGAGGGTGGACAGCAGTGTCGGGTAGTCGATGCCGGTGACGGCCCACATCTTCGGGTACGCCGAGGTCGGGGTGAAGCCGGGCATGGTGTTCAGCTCGTTGATGACCAGCTCGCCGTCGGGGCAGACGAAGAAGTCGACGCGGGCGAGGCCCTGGCAGTCCAGCGCGCGGAACGCCTTGATCGCCATGGCACGCAGGCGTTCGGTGACCGCGTCGTCGAGCTTCGCGGGGATGTCCAGCTCGGCCTTGTCGTCGAGGTACTTGGTCTCGAAGTCGTAGAAGTCGAGGCTCTCGTCGAGGATGCGGATCTCCACGGGCAGCGACGCCTCGACGCGACCGTCGGGGAACTCCAGCACGCCGCACTCGATCTCGCGGCCGACGATCATGGCCTCGACGAGCACCTTCGGGTCGATCTCGCGAGCCGTCGCGATGGCGGCGTCGAGGTCGGCCCAGTCGCTGACCTTGGTGATGCCGGTGGACGAGCCCGCGCGGGCCGGCTTGACGAACACCGGCAGCCCGAGGCGGTCACGCTGCTCGTCGGACAGCGTCGTCTCGCCACGGCGGAGCGTCTCGTAGGGATGGACCGGCAGCCCGTCGGCGATGAGGAGCTTCTTCGTGAACTCCTTGTCCATGGCGACGGCACTCGCGAGCACGCCGGCGCCCGCGTAGGGCAGGCCGACCATCTCGAGCAGACCCTGGATGGTGCCGTCCTCGCCGTACGCGCCGTGCAGGACGGGGAAGACGACGTCGACGGCGGAGAGGATCTCGCCCTCACGGCCGCGCTCGAGCACCACGAGGTTCGCGGCGGTCGGGTCGGCCGGCAGCGTCAGCGCGGTGCCGGCGGTGATCGTCGGCATCGTGCGGCCCTCGATCGCCAGCGTCGCCGGGTCGGCGGGGCCGAGTACCCACGCGCCGTCCGGCGTGATGCCGACCGGCAGGACCTCGAAACGCTCCCGGTCCAGGTTCGCGAGCACGCTCGCCGCCGACACGCAGGACACGGTGTGCTCAGTGCTCTGCCCACCGAAGACGACTGCGACCCGGATGCGTTGTTGGCTGGCCATGGCGCTCGACCCTACCCGTGCGGAGAACCAACCAGTTCCACGAGCACCGGCAGCGCGCGCAGCAGCTGTTCCCGTGAGCAGGCCGCGTAGCCGAGCGCCACGCCGAACCACCGCGCCCTGCCGACGTGGTGACGCGCGAGCCCGTCCAGCAACAGCCCGCGTTCGAGTGCGGCGCGCAGCAGCTCCCGTTCCGCGTCGGCCGAGTCGACCGGGACGACCACGTGCGCGCCCGCGTCGTCACCGAGCACCCGGACTCCCCCGCGCACCAGGGTGTCCACCACGAGGGTCCTGCGTTCGGACAGCTCGCGGCGCAGCCTGCGCAGGTGCCGGCCGAGGTCGCCGTTGCGGGCCAGCTCCACGACCACAAGCTGACCGGCCGGTGCGGGGCCGCTGCCGGTCGCGTCGCGATGGGACAGGACCGCGGCGACGACAGAAGGCGGGGCGACCAGCCAGCCGATGCCCAGTGTCGGGGTGAGGATCTTGCTCGTGGTGCCGAGGTGCACCACGACGTCCGGCGCGAGGGCAGCCAGCAGCGGCAGCGGCGCGACGTCGTAGCGCAGCTCACCGTCGTAGTCGTCCTCGATGACCAGCCAGCCCTGCTCCCTCGCGCGCTCGACGAGTGCCACCCGCCGGCCGGCGGACATGCGCCCGCCGAGCGGGTACTGGTGCGCCGGCGAGCAGTACACCGCCCGCGCGGCCGCCGGGATCGCGTCGATCAGCAGGCCGTCCGCGTCGACGGTCGCCGGGACGACCCGCATGCCCGCGGCCCGCAGCGCGCCGACCGCGCGCTGGTACCCGGGTTCCTCGACGGCCACCACATCGCCGGGCCGCAGCACGGCCCTGCTGAGCTCGGCGGCGGCGGAGCTGGTGCCGGCGGTCGCGAGCAACACCTCGCTGTCGCCGACCCGCAAACCCCGGTGCCGCAACAGATGCTCGGCGACGGCGGCCCGGTACTCAGGCAGTCCGGCACGGTCGGGCCGCACCATCGGCGGCACGTGCGCGGCCGCGCGCCACGCCCGCCGCCATGCCGACTGCTCGATGCCGCCCGCCCACGGCGAACCCGGCGTGAGGTCGACGGCGGTCTCGAGGACCGCGTCCCGGCGCGGCGGTTTCGGCGCCGCGCGGAGCGAGCCGGGGGGCGCGGTCGTGATGAACGTGCCGGAGCCGTGCCGCCCGGCGATCCAGCCTTCCGCGTGCAGCTGTTCGTACGCAGCGGACGTCACCGTCCTGCTGACACCCAGCTCACCGGCCAGCGCCCTGGTCGAGGGCAGCCGGTCGCCGCTGCGCAGCCTGCCGTCGCCCGCGGCCGTCCGCAGCTGCTCCGCGAGCTGCACGGCCAGCGGGGTCGCGGCCTCGCGGTCCAGGGTGACCGGTAGCACCGGAGTCTCCGCCATCGTAAAGTGGCCTTTCAGAATCACTGGGTCGTGGCCCTTTCATGATGCCACTCATCGAGCCACAGTAATACTGTGAGCACCAGAGAACTCTCGCCGACGCCCCGCAGCACGATCCAGCGCGGCAAGGACCGCGCCGCGACCGACCGTGCCGCACTCATCGCCGTGCTCGACGCCGGCCTGATCTGCCACCTCGGGTTCGTCACCCCCGACGGCGCCCCGGTCGTGATCCCGACCGGTTACGGATACGAGGGCAGCACGCTCTACCTGCACGGCTCGACCGGCGCGGCCAGCCTGCGCGCGGGTGCGGGCGGCGAGGTGTGCGTGAACGTCACGCTGCTCGACGGCGTGATCTACAGCCGCTCCGTGTTCCACCACTCGGTGAACTACCGGTCCGCCACGGTCCACGGCCGCGCCACGCGGGTGACCGACCCGGACGCGAAGCTGCACGCCCTGCACGTGATCACCGAGCACCTCGCGCCAGGTTCGTGGGACCACGCGCGCGGCCCGAACGCGCAGGAGTTCGCGAAGACCGCCGTGCTGGCGCTCGACCTGACCGAGGCGGCCGTGAAGATCCGCACGGGCGGACCTGGCGAGGACCCGGACGACCTGACGCCGGACCGGGTCGGCAGCGTGTGGGCCGGGGTCGTGCCGCTGGTCCGGGGCTGGGGCACGCCGGAACCGTGCGAACTCCTGCCCGCCGACGTCGCCGCGCCGGACTACGTCACCCGGCGCGAACCTCAGGACGGGCCGCAGTAATAGACCGCATGGTGCGGGCCGCGCGGTACACGTGCAGGCTCACGGCCGGGTCCGGCCCGTCGTTGCGCACCTCGTGCGCGTAGCCGGGGCCGAACACCCGCGACTGCCCCGGCACGAGCGCGTGCGTCACGCCGCCGCGGCGCACGTGCTCGGTCAGCGTCCCGGACACGACCGTGAACGCGCCGGACGCGGCGCCGTGGTCGTGCAGGTCGGTGTGCTGGCCGGGCAGCCAGCTCATCAACCAGATCTCCTGCTCGTCGGTCGACTCGACGAGCGCGACGAACCGCTCGTCCGGGTCGTAGCGCAGCAGGTGCGCCCAGCGGGCGCGGTCCGCCGCGACGGCACGCGCGATCAGTGCGGGGTGGACGGTGGCGGGCGTCTGCCCGGACGCGATGGTGTTGGCCGGCACGGCGAACATGAGCGAAACCTTCTCGGGAGAGTGCGAAGAGGACGCGGGTGACTCACCGGGAAGGACACAGCGCGCTGGCGACCCGGTGGAGCTGGATACAGCTCCGCGGACCGGCGTGCGCGCTCGACGACATGACAGTAGGAAAGCATCGCGGTCCCCCGGCGGCAATCCGGTCCAGCCAGTGGGATCGTGGGACCCATCCGCGCGAGGTTCGGCTCCGAACACTCTTCGACGGATGGAAGCGGGTGGTCATGGGCGATCGGATGCGGCGGGTGCGGGAAGCTCGCACCGAGTCGGCTGGCGACGTCGGCGCGGAGTTGATGCAGCGCGTGGCACGCGGTGACGAGGCCGCCTTCGAACAGCTCTACGACCTGCTGGTCGGCCCGGTGTTCGGGCTGGTCCGCCGGATCGTGCGCGATCCGGCACAGTCCGAGGAGGTCGTGCAGGAGATCATGGTCGAGCTGTGGCGGTCCGCGGCGCGCTACTCGCCGGAACGCGGCAGCGCGATGACGTGGGCGATGACCATGGCGCATCGCAGGGCCGTTGACCGGGTGCGGTCCGCGCAGGCCGCCGCCGACCGGGACGACACGGTGGGCCGGCGCGACGTCGGCCGTCCGTTCGACGAGGTCGCCGAGCAGGTCACGACCCGCCTCGAACAGGAGCAGGTCCGGCGCTGCCTGCGTACGCTCACCGAGCTGCAACGGGAGTCCGTGCTGCTCGCGTACTACGGCGGCCGCACGTATCGCGAGGTCGGCGAGCTGCTCGACACACCGCTCGGCACGATCAAGACCCGACTGCGGGACGGCCTCATCCGTCTTCGAGACTGTTTGGGGGTGGCGTGATGCCCGCTGATATCCACGCGCTGACCGGCGCGTACGCGCTCGACGCCGTGTCCGACGGCGAGCGGGCGGAGTTCGAACGGCACCTCGCCGAATGCGAGTCGTGCGCACAAGAAGTCGCTGAGCTGCGCGACACCGCGACCCGGTTGGCGCTCGCGGCGACAGAAGACCCGCCACCCGTGCTCAAGTCCAGGGTGCTCGCCAAGATCCGCACTGTTCGCCAGCTACCGCCGGAGACGACGGCGGTGCCGTTGCGGCATTGGGACCGGCGACCGCTCGCGCTGCGCATGACGACGATGGCCGCCGCCGTACTACTGGTGGTCGCCGCCGCGCTCGGCGTGCTCGTGGTGCGGCAGAACCAACAGCTCGACGACACCAGGGCGCAGGCCGACGAGATGTCGCGGATCCTGCGTGCCGGCGACGCACAGGTGCTGTCGCTCGACGAGGGCGACACCGGCCGGATGACCGTGGCGATGTCCCGGTCGCTGGACCGGATGCTGCTGCTGGGCGACGACCTGCCGGATCCGCCGTCCGGTCGCGACTTCCAGGTCTGGTCCGGGCACGACGGCAAGATGGTGTCGGCCGGCTTCCTGAACCCGAGCAACGGCAACGCGCAACTCGCGCTGCGGGGCATCGGTGACGCGGACCAGATCGCGGTGACGGTCGAGCCGGACGGCGGCTCAGAGCAGCCGACGACGCCGCCCGTCATGTCGGTCGACCTGCCGACGGCCTGACGGAGTAGGACGGTCACACTGGCTCGCTCCGCTCGCACAATCGCGGCCTGGACCCGGCGGCCGCTCACTCAAGCCCTCACGGACGCCCGCGCGGGGCGTCCGTCTCATCGTTCCGGCTTGGTCTTGCGGCCGATCAGCTCGCCGGCCATCTCGCGCGGGTCGAAGCCGTCGTGGCAGACCCGGTGCACCACCTCGGTGATCGGCATCTCCACGCCGTGGCGCAGTGCCAGCTCGCGGATCGACGAGCACGACTTCACCCCCTCTGCGACCTGACCGTGCGCGGCGGCCTGCGCCTGCGCGACCGACTCGCCCCGACCGAGCCGCTCACCGAAGGACCGGTTGCGCGACAACGGCGACGAACACGTCGCCACCAGGTCGCCGAGCCCGGCAAGACCCGCGAACGTCATCGGGTCCGCGCCGAGCGCCTGTCCCAGCCGTGCGGTCTCCGCCAGCCCTCGGGTGATCAGGGCGGCGAGTGTGTTGTCGCCGAAGCCGAGGCCCCCGGCCATCCCGCAGGACAGGGCGATCACGTTCTTGCACGCGCCACCCAGCTCGACGCCGACGACGTCGGTCGACGTGTACGGCCGGAAATAACCGGTGGTGGCCGCCTCCTGAACGGCGACCGCGCGGTCGTGGTCGGTGCACGCGATCACCGCGGCGGTCGGCTGCTCCTCGGCGATCTCCTTCGCCAGGTTCGGCCCGGACACCACCGCGACGTGGCTCACCGGCACGTCGAGCACCTCGGTGATCACCTGGCTCATCCGCTTGAGCGAACCGAGCTCGACGCCCTTCGCGAGGCTGACGAGCGTCGCGTCCGGGTCCATCAGGCGGCGCCACGCGGTGAGGTTGTGGCGCAGGCTCTGGCTCGGCACGGCGAGCACGACGGCGGCCGCGCCGTCGAGCGCGACCCGGGGGTCCGAAGTGGACCGCAGGCTCGCCGGCAGCGTGATGCCGGGCAGATAGTCCGGGTTCTCCCTGCGACCGGTGATCGCCTCGGACACTTCGCGCCTGCGTGCCCACAGCGTCACGTCGCTGCCCGCGTCGGCGAGCACCTTCGCGAACGCGGTGCCCCACGAACCGGCGCCGAATACCGCGATCCGCATGTCAGCCGTCGGCATCCGACTCGGCGGCCGGCTTCTTCTTGGCCCTGGAGGGCACGAAGAAATCGGTCGGGGCGGGCTCGCCGCGCAGCTTCGCGAGCTGGTCGCGGACACGGACCATCAGAAAGTCGGTCACCTCGCGCAGCACCTCGTTGTTGACCGTCCGGCCACGGAACTCGGAGAGGTCGACGGGCGGCGACACGTCGATCGAGATCTTCTTGCGCGGGAACGGCCGGAACTTCCTCGTGTAGGCGTTGAAGATGTCGAGGGTGCCCCAGCGGGCCGCGGTGAGCACCGGCACGTCGTGCTCGAGGCAGTCCATCGCGAGGCGCGCGACGCCGGTCCTGGCCCGCATCGGCCAACCGGTGGGGTCCTTGGTGATCGTGCCCTCCGGGTAGATCACCACCAGCTTGCCGTCCTGCAGCGCCTCCCGTGCGGCGACCAGGCTGTCGGCCGCGCCGACGCTCTGCCGGTACACGGGAATACTGCCGGCGCCACGGATCATGTACTTGAACAACGGCACCTTGAACAGGCTGGCCTTGGCGAGGAACCTCGGCACCCGGCCGTTGCGGTGCACGAACACCGCGTCCACCGGCGGATCCAGGTGCGAGATGTGGTTCATCACCAGCAGGATGCCGCCCTCGCGGTGGATCTGCTCCGCGCCGGTCCACTTGTTCTTGCCGAGCGCGGCGATCGGGTAGAAGACCACCGCCGTCACCCACACCCAGAACCCGGTCTTCTCGAATCGCGCCGGCACCTGTCCTCCTCGTCACACTGTTTCGAGGTGTGAGTATGCCCCGGTCGCGACGCTGAGGTCCGGGGTCCTGCACGATGGGTGTCGTGGAGCGTGGAGTCGACCTGGTGATCCCGGTCAAGACGCTGGAGCGGGCGAAGTCGCGGCTGCGTGGCGCGGTGCCGGGGCAGCGGCATGCCGAGCTGGTGCTCGCGCTGCTGATCGACACCGTCACGGCGGCGGTCGCGGCCGGCGGTGTGCGGCGGGTGCTGGTGATCTGTGAGGACGAGCGGATCCCGGTGGCGCTGTCGGGCACCGGCGCCGAGTGCGTCGACGAGCGCGGCCTGCCGGGACTGAACGCCGCCCTGTCCCACGGCACGGAACTGTTGCGTGAGCCCGGCGGGGTGGTCGGCGCGCTACAGGCCGACCTGCCGGCGTTGCGGTCGGCCGACCTCGCCGCCGCGGTCGCGGAGTCCGGCGGGCGCCGCGCGTTCTGCGCGGACCGGCCCGGCTCCGGCACCACCCTGTTGCTCGCCGCGCCCGGTGAACCGCTGTGGCCCCGGTTCGGGGTGGGTTCCGCCGCCGCGCACGCGGCGAGCGGCGCGGTGTCCGTCGGCGAGTCGCTGGCGTCGCTGCGCTGTGACGTCGACACCGAGGAGGACCTCGCGGTGGCCGCCGACCTGGGTCTCGGCGCACGCAGTGGCACCTTGTTGGCACACGAGGGAAAGTTCACCCTTCCGATCGACCGTGGCTGCACCACTCGGCCATAATTGCTGGACAATGGGGCTGTGAGTACCGAGACGAGCCCCGAGCAGAGTGACCGGACCAGCACCGAGGCAGACCTTGCCGGCCAGGAGGAGCAGGCCACGCCTGAGTCGCGTGGCGTGCCGTCCGCGCCGCCCGCGGTCACGCCGGACGCCACGGTCACCGACCTGCCGGACGACCGGTACGTCAACCGCGAGCTGTCGTGGTTGGACTTCAACGCCAGGGTGCTCGCGCTCGCGGAGGACGAGTCGCAGCCGCTGTTGGAGCGCGCCAAGTTCCTCGCGATCTTCTCGTCGAACCTCGACGAGTTCTACATGGTGCGGGTCGCCGGTCTGAAGCGGCGCGACGAGACGGGCCTTTCGGTGCGCAGCGCCGACGGGCTCACCCCGCGCGAACAGTTGGCCTACATCTCCAAGCGCAACCAGGAGCTCGTCGGGCAGCACGCGGCCGCGTGGGAGAAGCGGCTGCGGCCGGCACTCGCCGAGCAGGGCATCCGCATCGCGAAGTGGTCGGAGCTCACCGACGAACAGCGCGAGCGGCTCTCCAAGTACTTCGGTGAGCAGATCTTCCCGGTGCTCACCCCGCTCGCGGTCGACCCGGCCCACCCGTTCCCCTACATCTCCGGGCTGTCGCTGAACCTCGCGGTCACCGTGCGGGACCCGAACGGCGGCGGCGAGCGGTTCGCCAGGGTGAAGGTGCCGGACAACGTGGCGCGGCTGGTGCCGATCGACCACACCCGCGACGACCGCGGCGCCACCTTCCTGCCGCTCGAGGACATGATCGCGGCGTACCTCGACAATCTCTTCGCGGGCATGCAGGTGACCGAGGTGCACGCGTTCCGCGTCACCCGCAACGCCGACCTCGAGGTCGAGGAGGACCAGGACGAGGATCTGCTGAAGGCACTCGAAAGGGAGCTGGCGCAGCGCCGGTTCGGGCCGCCGGTGCGGCTCGAGGTCGCCGACGACATGAGCGAGCACATGATGGAGCTGCTGCTGCGCGAGCTGGAGGTCGACCCGCACGACGTGGTCGTGGTGCCGGGGCTGCTCGACCTTTCGTGCCTGTGGCAGCTACATTCGGTGGACCGCCAGGATCTGAAGGACCCGCCGTTCGTGCCGGCGACGCATCCGGCGTTCGGCGAGCGGGAGACGCCGAAGAGCGTGTTCGCGACGCTGCGCGAGGGTGACGTGCTCGTGCACCATCCCTATGACTCGTTCTCCACGAGCGTGCAGCGGTTCATCGAGCAGGCGGCCGCGGACCCGAAGGTGCTCGCGATCAAGCAGACGCTGTACCGGACTTCCGGTGACTCCCCCATCGTCGACGCGCTGATCGACGCGGCGGAGGCCGGCAAGCAGGTCGTGGCACTGGTGGAGATCAAGGCGCGGTTCGACGAGCAGGCGAACATCAAGTGGGCGCGGACGCTGGAGAAGGCGGGCGTGCACGTCGTGTACGGCATGGTCGGGTTGAAGACCCACTGCAAGACCGCGCTCGTGGTGCGGCAGGAGGGGTCGGTCATCCGGCGCTACTGCCACATCGGCACCGGCAACTACAACCCGAAGACGGCGCGGCTGTACGAGGACGTCGGCCTGCTCACCGCGGAGCCGTCGATCGGCGCGGACCTCACGGACCTGTTCAACGTGCTGACCGGCTACGCGCGCCAGGACACCTACCGCAGCCTCCTCGTGGCGCCGTACGGGATCCGGCGCGGCATCGTCGAGCAGGTGGAGAAGGAGATCGAGCACCTGCTGGCCGGTCGCCCCGCCGGCATTCGCATCAAAATCAACTCGTTGGTGGACGAGCAGGTCATCGACTCGTTGTACCGGGCGTCGCAGGCCGGTGTCCGCGTCGACATCGTCGTGCGCGGGATCTGCACGTTGAAGCCGGGCATCGAGGGGCTGTCGGACAACATTCGGGTGCGGTCGATTCTCGGCCGGTTCCTCGAGCATTCCAGGGTGTTCCATTTCGTCGGGTCGAACGAGCGCTGGATCGGCAGCGCGGACCTCATGCACCGCAACCTGGACCGGCGGGTGGAGGTCCAGGTGCGAATCACCGACCCGAAGCTGACCGGGCAGCTCGACGCGATGTTCGAGTCCGCGCTCGACCCAGCGACCCGCTGCTGGGTGTTGGAACACAACGGTGACTGGACGGCGTCGCCGTCGGACGGTTCCTCGGTCCGGGACCACCAGACGCAGATGCTCGCCGGACACCGCGCGCTGGCATAGCCGATGGGTCGGGAGATCGCCGCGGCCGGCGCGGTGGTGTGGCGGTACGCCGGCGATGAGGTCGAGGTCGTGCTGGTGCACCGGCCAAGGTACGACGACTGGAGCCTGCCGAAGGGAAAGCTCGAGGCGGGCGAGTCCGCGCGGGTCGCGGCCGTGCGGGAGGTGGCGGAGGAGACCGGGGTGCGGGTCGCGCTCGGGCGTTTCCTCGGCCGCGTCGGCTATCGCGTCGACGGCGACGACAAGGTCGTCCGCTACTTCGCGGCTCACGCGGTATCCGGTTCGTTCGCACCGTCCGACGAGGTGGACGAGGTCCGCTGGCTGCCGGTGTCCCATGCGCGCGAGCGGCTGACGCACAAGCACGACCGCACGATCCTCGACGAGTTCGTGGCGCTGCCGGCCGCACTCACGACCCTGCTGCTGGTGCGCCACGCGAAGGCGGGCAGCCGCGAACAGTGGCACGACGTCGACGAGCTGCGGCCGCTGTCGAAGAACGGGCAGCGTCAGGTGCCGCGCATCCACGCGCTGGCCACGTTGTACGGCCCCGACCGGGTGCACGCCGCGCCGCTGGCCCGTTGCGTCCAGACGGTGCGGCCGATCGCGGACGACCTCGACGCCAAGGTGGGCGAGGAGGAGCTGCTGACAGAGAAGACGTACGGCGGCACGGAGATAGCCGCCCTGCGCCGCGTGCTGGAGATCGTCGGCGCCGCCGGTGTGCCGGTGGTGTGCAGCCAGGGCGGGGTCATCCCGGATCTGGTGTCCCGGCTCGCCGCGGCCGGTGCCGTGCGGCTGGATCGGGTGGAGAGCAAGAAGGGCAGCGTGTGGGCCCTCTTCTTCGACGGCACCCGCCTGGTCGCGGCGGACTACCTCGCCGTGCCATAGCCGGTTGTTTCGCACGTGTGTCCAGTGTGGCCGGTCGAGATCCACTGTCCTCCCAAGGGCTTCCGCGAAAGCCCCTGCCGTGAAAGAGAAGCAGCGTATGCCCCGATCTGGGGCGAAGTTCACGGCCGGCACGGTTCCCGCCGTACGGAAGACCGCTCAGAGCCTCGTCAGGCCCTCGGCCGCGCTGGACCTCACCGGAACCCCTTGCCTGCTCAGGAGAGCGGCTCACGCCCCACAGAGGGCCTGCACAGGCCTCATCTGTTGGTCCGGCCAGGGCCTCCGTAGTGGACCTTGTCGAACTCCAGGCGCCCCAACCTGTCCACGAGCCGGACCCGAGCCGGCCGGACAACGCGGCAGGCCACCGCCCGGATCGGGTCGGTGGCCTGCCGCGTTGGAACCGGTACTACTTCTTCTTCGCGGCCGTCGCCTTCTTGGCGGCCGGACGAGCCTTGGCGGTCGTCGCCTTGGCCGTCGTGGCCTTGGCGGTCGCCTTGGCCGGAGCGGCCTTCTTGACCGTCGTCGCCTTGGCCGGAGCAGCCTTCTTGGCGGTGGTGGCCTTGGCCGGAGCCTTGGCAGCCGTGGCCTTGGCGGCGGTGGCGCGCGCTGCCGGCTTCGCCGCCGCGGCCCGCGTACGGGTCGTGGTGGCAGCCGCGCGGGACGCCGGCCGAGCCGCCGCGGTCCGCGTGGTCGCCGCTGCCGCACGGGCCGGGGCCGCGGTACGGCTGGCGGCCGAACGCGTCGCCGCGACCTTGGGCAGCTTCTTCGCGCCGCTCACCACGTCCTTGAACGTGGTGCCGGCACGGAAGGCGGGCACGTTGGTCTTCTTGACCTTCACCGTCTCGCCCGTGCGCGGGTTGCGCGCGGTGCGAGCGGCGCGGGCACGCTTCTCGAACACCCCGAAGCCGGTGATGTTCACCTTCTCGCCCTTGTTGACCGTGCGAACGATCACATCGACGAGACCGTCGACCGCAGCACCGGCGGCCTTCTTGTCGCCGCGGCGATCCGAGCTGAGCCTTGTTCACCCTTCAGTCCTCCGTTTTGACCACATGTGCGTTCTCGGCCAATCCGGCCGACTTCTCGCCACCGTATGCCTAACTTGGCACAATTTCCACGCGACTCGCCCAAATTCCCCGCTAGGGGTGCCGGATTCTGTTGCGTGACTGCCTTTCGGCGGCTTCAGTTGGCGAGTGTAGAGATAGTGGTCGGCTTCCACTTCGGCCGCCCCTCCTCAAAGGCTCCGATCACCTCTTCGTGGCGAAGTGTCAGGGCTATGTCGTCGAGCCCTTCGAGCAGCCGCCAGCGGGTGTAGTCGTCGATCTGGAACGGCGCGGCGAAGTCCTTGGCACGCACTGTCTTGTCCCGCAGGTCGACGGTCACTTCCGTGCCCGGCTCGGCTTCCAGGAGCTTCCAGAGCAGCTCGACGTCGGACTGTGCGCACTCGGCTGCGAGCAGTCCCGCCTTCCCCGCGTTGCCACGGAAGATGTCGGCGAACCGGGCCGAGACGACCACCCGGAAGCCGTAGTCCGACAAGGCCCACACGGCGTGCTCCCGGGACGAGCCGGTGCCGAAGTCCGGGCCCGCCACGAGGACGCTGCCCGCACGGAAGGGTGTCAGGTTGAGCACGAACTGGTCGTCTGCGCGCCAGGCTGAGAACAGTCCGTCCTCAAAACCGGTGCGACTCACCCGCTTGAGGTACACGGCGGGGATGATCTGGTCGGTGTCCACGTTGGACCGGCGCAGCGGCACGCCGACCCCGGTGTGAGAGCTGAACGCATCCATGGTCGATACCCCTTTCAGGCCGGGAGGTCATCTGGAGAAGACAGCGTGCCGCGTACGGCGGTCGCCGCCGCGACGAGCGGGGACACCAGGTGGGTGCGTCCGCCCTTGCCCTGCCGGCCCTCGAAGTTGCGATTCGATGTGGACGCGCTGCGCTCGCCTGGCTTGAGCTGGTCCGGGTTCATGCCGAGACACATGGAGCAGCCGGCCTGCCGCCATTCAGCGCCCGCGTCGAGGAACACCTCGTGCAGCCCCTCGGACTCGGCGGCCGCGCGGACCCGCATCGAGCCCGGCACGACGAGCATCCGCACCCCGTCGGCGACCTTGCGGCCCCGCAACACGTCCGCGGCGGCACGCAGGTCCTCGATCCGACCGTTCGTGCACGAGCCGAGGAAGACCGTGTCCACGTGGATCTCCCGCAGCGGTGTGCCGGGCGCCAGCGCCATGTAGGTGAGCGCCTTCTCGGCGGCGACGCGCTCGTTCTCGTCCACGATCCGCTCGGGGTCGGGAACCCGTTCGGACAGCGGCAAACCCTGGCCGGGGTTCGTGCCCCACGTCACGAACGGGGTGAGCGCGCTCGCGTCGATGTGGACCTCGTGGTCGAAAGTGGCGTCGTCGTCGGTGCGCAGCGCACGCCACGACTCGACCGCTTCGTCCCAGTCCGCGCCGGTCGGCGCGTGCGGACGGCCCTTCAGGTACTCGAACGTGGTGTCGTCCGGGGCGATCATCCCCGCGCGGGCGCCGGCCTCGATGGACATGTTGCACACGGTCATCCGCGCTTCCATCGACAGCTTCTCGATGGCCGCGCCGCGGTACTCGAGCACGTAGCCCTGCCCGCCACCGGTGCCGAGCTTCGCGATGACCGCGAGAATGAGGTCCTTCGCGGTGACGCCGGGGCTCAGCGCCCCGGCCACGGTGATGGCCATCGTCTTGAACGGCCGCAGCGGCAACGTCTGCGTCGCCAGCACGTGCTCGACCTCCGACGTGCCGATGCCGAAGGCCAGCGCGCCGAACGCGCCGTGCGTCGAGGTGTGGCTGTCGCCGCACACCACCGTCGTCCCCGGCTGTGTCAGGCCGAGCTGCGGCCCGACCACGTGCACGATGCCCTGCTCGGCGTCACCCATCGGGTGCAGGCGGATGCCGAACTCCGCGCAGTTCTTGCGGAGCGTGTCCACCTGCGTCTTGGAGACCGGGTCCGCGATCGGCAGGTCGATGTCGATCGTCGGGACGTTGTGGTCCTCCGTCGCGATGGTGAGGTCCGGCCTGCGCACGCCGCGACCGGACAGTCGCAGTCCGTCGAACGCCTGGGGGCTCGTCACCTCGTGCACGAGGTGGAGGTCGATGTACAGGAGGTCCGGTTCGGCGCCGGTGCCGTGCCGTACGACGTGTTGGCGCCAAACCTTTTCGGCGAGTGTCTTGCCCTGCTTGTCTGCCACGTCTTTCACCCATCGACTTCCGGGGATGTGGGTTCCCACGAGTTGAAACACTGGACTTCCCATATAGCGGGAACATAATATCGAGACGTGGGACAGCATAGCGGCATCGGTGTACTGGACAAGGCAATGGCCGTGCTGGCGGCGGTGGCCAAAGAGCCCTGTGGCCTGGCCGAACTGTGCACGCGGACGGGCCTTCCCCGTGCGACGGCGCACCGGCTCGCGGTCGGCCTCGAGGTGCATCGCCTGCTGCGCAGAGGAAGCGACGGGCGGTGGCGGCCGGGCGCCGCGCTGGCCGAACTGGCCGGCGGCGCGGTCGACCCGCTGCTCGACGCCGCGAGCTCGGTGCTGCCCCGGCTGCGCGACCGCACCGGCGAGAGCGTGCAGCTTTACCGAAGGGATGGCGTGCACCGGATCTGCATCTCCTCCGCGGAGCCGCCGAGCGGCCTGCGCGACACCGTCCCGATCGGCGCGCGGCTGCCGATGACCGCGGGCTCCGGCGCGAAGGTCCTTGCGGCGTGGACGGACCCGACGACGCAGCGGTCGCTGCTCACGGAGGCGGTCTACGGCGAACGCGCGCTGCTCGAGGTGCGCAGGCGCGGTTGGGCGCAGAGCGTGGCCGAGCGGGAACCCGGTGTGGCAAGCGTGTCCGCGCCAGTGCGGGACGCGTCGGGCGCGGTCGTCGCGGCGGTGTCGGTGTCCGGCCCCATCGACCGCATGGGCAGGCGCCCCGGCGCACGCTGGGCGGCCGACCTGCTCGCCGCGGCGGACGCGCTCCAGTCCCGACTCTGAGCCGTCCACAGTGATCGGTCTGTGTGGACGGTCGGCGCCCACGCCGAGTACGTCACGCCGCCCACACGCCCGGCTCGCGGCAAGCTCGGCCCCTGACGACACCGGTCCGCCGCTCGGGGCTGGGACTCCGAGGGGCGGACCGGACAAGCCGTCCTGGGGGACACCTCGAGACTAGGAGCCGCCGCACCGGGTCGCGGAGTGACCGCGGACCGGACTTTCGCGCGGATCGGTTGCCCTTTGGTTCAGACACCGCGGTGAGACAGCTCTTGGACAGCTCGGACCCGGCACGCTAACAATCATGGGAAACCATCGACACAGCCGGTAGCGTCGAACTCACCCTGAGCTGAGGAGCACGCAGTGCCGAGCAGAACACGTCTCGGGCCGTCGGATGGCGACCATCTACACCGGTTCGTCGCCGCGTTGCGTCAGACTCCGATCCCCACCGCGCCATCCCCGCACGACGGCTACCAGGAGGCGCTCGGGCTGAACCTGCTGGCACTGGGCCTGCGGCTGGAGCACGTCGACCGGATGACCGAGTCGCTGACACTCGCCGACTCCACCCACATGGCCCGCTCGGTGAGCATCGACATCAACATGAACGTGCTGACCGCCGAGCAGAAGTGGGCCCTGCGCACCGACCGGAGCGGCGCGCCCGACCGGCCGGCCACCGTGTGGCTGCCGGTGTCGCGGCAGTCGCGCCTCGACCTCGCGCCGGTCGTCGTGCGGGACGCGGCCGGCAACGTGGTGCCGAGGACCACCCAGGTCGAGACGGCCCGCGCGCTGATACACGGGCTGTGCCGCGCGTTTCGCATGTTCCTCACGTCCGACCGGCGCACCGAGGACCCGGACGAGCTGCTGCACGGCATCCGGCACACCCTCAACCGGTCCCGCTGGCTGATCGAGGCGACCATCGCCACGATGATCGCGAACGGTCGCCAGCAGCTCGTCGGCCCGCCGCCGCCGAGGAACGCCGACGCGGGCCGCGCCACCGACTCGGACAGCATCCGGGACAAGGCGATCGCGGCCGTCGAGCAGCTTTTCGCCTCCGACAGCCCGTTCCTGCGGCTGCTCGACGTCGCGTCGTCGGAGTACCTGCTCGTCGTGGAGATGCCGACGCACAAGGCGCAGTCGTTCCTGCGCTACGACGCGCCGGTGATCCCGGCCCGGTCGCAGAACCTCCGGGCGCGCAACACGTTCCTGCGGTGGGCCACGTTCCGGCACGAGTTCACCGTGCGGTACTCGACGCTCATCCCCCGCGCGGTCAACTCCTACCACGTGACCGTCGAGGTGCCCGCCGAGATCCAGGTCCGCCGCTTCTTCCTCACCAGCGACGTCGACTCCCCCGCGTTGCGCTCGCTGGTCGACGACATGCGTGCGGTCGCGGCGAGGTACGACACCCTGAACCGGGTCGCGCCAAAGCTGCTGGAGCTGGAGCTGCAGGGCATCGCGTCCCGGCTCGCCGAGTTCGGCCGCCGCCGCCAGCGCGACCTCGAGTCGTTCATCGCCTACATCGACGGGCGCTACGCGACGTTCGCGAGCCGCCCGCCCCGGTGGCCGGACCGGTCGGAGCTCACCGCGCAGCCCACCGGCGACACCGGCTTCGGCGAGGACCGACCGGTCGTCACGCGGCTCACGCGGTTCGCCAACCAGTACGAGGCCGACCACTTCCGCAAGCTCGCCGACGGACTCGTCACCGGCGAGACGCTCGACGAGCTGGCGACCGAGCTGGTCGAGTCGCAGGTGGACAAGGACGTGCACGTGGACAACGACCCTCGCGAGAACGCGGGGCATGCGCAGTGGCAACGGCGACCGTTCGGCGCGGACCCCCAGTCGGTGGAGCCGGTGACCTCGACCGTCTACATCGCACTCGTCGACGACCCGCCGTCGTTGGGCTCCAACGTGTCCAAGCTGCTGCTCGCGGTGCTGCTGCTGGTCGTCGGGTTCGGCCTGGTGCTGGAGCCGACGTTCTTCGCGCACCTGCCGTTGCTCGGCGACGTCGGCGCGCGGTTCCGGCCGGTGGTGTCCGGCGACGGGCCGATCTCCTCCGCCGACGCCATCGTCACCATGTTGCTGCTGGTGCCCGGTCTGCTGCTGTCCCGGTTGGAGATCCCGTCGAACAAGACCGTGCTCGGCCAGCTCCGGCTGTTCCCGCGCTATGTCGCGTACACGTCGGTGATCATCGCCGGGGCGCTGGCGCTGCTGGTCGCGTCCGGTCGCTCGGACCGGCTGCACGGGCCGTTCGTGTTCGGGATGGTCGCGCTGCTCCTGCTGTTCGTGCTCGTCGGGCTGGACGGCGCCGGCAAGGCGGTCAAGCGCAGACGGCGGGTGCCGGTGAACCGGGTGAGCCCGGTCTGGCTGATCGCCGAGATCCGGCGCCGGCCGGTGCGGCGCTGGAAACGGTTCCGTGCCGAGTTCTCCACGATCGGCACCGATGACCATGCCTAGCCCCGGTCTGCGGCACTCGGCGCTCGCGGCGGTCGCCGCGCGGGCCGCGAACTCCGGCAGCCCGGCCGTACTGTTCGACCTCACCCACGTCGGCCCCGACGCCGGACCGCCGCTCACCGACGTCGTCCCGCCGACCGCGCTGGACCGGTTCGCGACCGAGACACTCGCGTTCCACGTCGCGGGCGCGGGCTTCCAGGTGCACACGTGGACCCCGGACACGCCGAGCGAGCAGCACGACGGCGTGTCCACCAACCGCATCAGCGTCCGTCCACACGAGACGAACGGGCACGGCCCGGCGCACGGCCTTTTCAACGGCAGCGTGGTGATCAACCCGGACTTCCTCTACGACGCGGAGCACAGCGTCGAGATCCTGCTGACGCTTGGCTACGAGCCGTGGCAGCCGACCTATGCCGACTCGCTGATGATCATGCTGGCGTACCAGGGCATGACCGCAGCGGCCGCGACGAACGAGTCCGGCGACGGCGTGCCGGTGCTGTTCCTGCAGTCGCCGGTCGCGCCGTTCCGGGACCCGCCGCGCCAGTTCCGGGTGGACGGTTCCGGCGAGGCGCCGAGGGTGGCCAACGGGATGGCGCTGCGCATGCTCGTCGGGCTGGAGCACGGCAACCAGAACAAACGCATCACGCTCATGTGCGACCTGGTCGCGCTCGCCACCGAGAACGGGTTCGGGCTGCAGGTCGCGGACCGGCGGTTCGGGCGGGTCCGCGGCG
>Ga0193717_1000249_pt1 | contig 41416 bp, 36 predicted proteins | sample U2c2metaG_FD_145900 | JGI IMG/M metagenome (GOLD analysis project Ga0193717, IMG submission 145900) | Soil microbial communities from a riparian zone of the East river system, Colorado, United States - U2c2 | ecosystem: Environmental > Terrestrial > Soil > Riparian zone | place: USA: East River... | reverse complement strand
CGGCCGGCTGGGGTGGCGGGCTCGTCGCCCCGGTCCGCCGGGGCGGTGGGCGCTGGGGCCTGGTCCGCTGGGGTGGCGGGGTCGGGGGCCCGGTCCGCTGGGGTGTTGGGGGTGTTGATGAGGTGGGCGGTGAGTTTGAGGAGTTCGTGGGTGAGGGCGGTGTCGGAGATGATGCCGAGGGCCCGGGCCTGGCGCTGGTCCAGGGTGCCGGTGTCGCCGATCGCGGCCAGCGCGTCGGCGATCTGGCGCAGGGTGGCCTTGAACCGGATCACATCGCCAGTGGCCGCGCACACGAACAGGGTGGTGGTGCCGTGGTTGTCGGTACGGCCGGCCCAGACACCGCGTTCGCGGGCCTTCGCCTCGGCCTGCTTCTTCGCGGTTTCGGGGTCGGCCTCCCACAGGGCCGCCTTGACGATGTTCGCGAGGCGTTGCGGGGTGATCGAGTTGATCAGGCCGCAGACCCTGCGATCCACGATCGTGGCCGCAGCCAGCGACAGGGGCAGGCAGGCATCGGCGACCTGGCAGGCCCGCCACGCCTCGACCTGACCGGACTCCACCCGCGCCCAGATCCGCGGCAACCGGTGACGCAGCGCCAGAGCCTGACCAAGGAACGCCGCACCGGCCTCGGGGGAACGGCCGATCACCGCACCGAACTCCAGCGCCGCGAACTCCGCCACCCCCGGACACCCCGGACCGCCGTACACCACCACACGTTCCCGGCCCGGGAGCCGCCGCGGATCGAGGTCGGCAGCGGACAACCCGTCGGGACAGTACCGGGCCCGGCCAGGGTGCAGATCAGCGAAATGCTGCCCCAACCGGAGCAGATCAACCTCGGACTGGATCCGCTCCGCATGCGACCGAGCCGCCGCAGCCAACGTCCCAGCCGCATCCAGACCAGCGATATCCCACACCTCACCGACACCCACCACATCGGCGCCACCAGCAACCCCTCGCGCATCGCCGACATCCTCCACAGAGCCGACACCAGCGACACCTCGCGCATCGCCGACATCCTCCACAGAGCCGACACCAGCGACACCTCGCGCATCGCCGACATCCTCCGCATCGCCGACATCCTCCGCAGAGGCGCCACCTCGCGCACCGGCGATCCCTGGCGCATCGGCGACAGCTGGGGTGTCGGCGACATCTGAGGTGCCAGCGACGTCTGGGGCGTCGGAGTCGGGGTCGGGATCATCGGCGGCGAACATGTGTTCGATTCTACTACAGTTGGTCGCGGCATCGTCACCCAGCGAGAGGCCCGCTTAGCCTTATCCACAAGGGGAAACGTCACACTCGCCGGAGCTGGAAAGCGGATACACCACCTGGGCTCGGGTCTACCCCGTTTCGGTGGGTTGCCGGGGGCGGCGGCGTAGGACGAGGCGGTTGACGAGCACGGCGATGACGGCGCCGAGGAGGAAGCCGGGGATCGTCCAGCGCCAGCCGGTGAGCGCTCCCTGGTCGGCTTTGATCACCTCGGCCGGTGGCTGCCCGGAGCCCACCGCCCAGGCAGCGGCCGAGTCGGCCGAGTCGGCGGATCCCGTGATGGGGAGGCTGGTGGGGCCGCCGGGGCCCTGGTCGCCGCGTTGGTGGCCGAGTAGGCCGCGGGTGACCAGCAGTTTGATCAGCGCGACGTCGTTCGTCGCCCGGTGCCAGACCGGCTTGCTCGCCAGGTTGCCGTTGCCGGTTCCCGTCTGCGTCGCGATCCATGGTCCACCTGGCGCGTCCGGGTAGATCATGTCCAACCGCCAGGGCGCCTCGTCGTTGATCATCCAGACCGCCCGGATGAACGACCCGCTCGCGCGGTCCTCTTCCGGCACGAGGTTCCGGCTCTGTGCCGGATCCATCAACTGCGTCAGGTCCTTGTACGTCTGCTCGTAGTAGCCGACGGCAACGACCTTGGGGATACCCGGCGCACTCAGCAGCACAGTGCTCGTTCCGCCCGCCTGCGCTGGAGTCACTCCGATCGCGGTCAGTAACAGGACGGCAAGCATCAGGACAGTACGACGCAACCAGCGAGCCATGGGTCACTCCTCAGCAGATTCGTGGACTCACTCCGCGTCGATCAGTTCCCAGGATCGGCGGCGTGGAACGAGACGGATGGCGATGACGGCGATCACGGCGCCGAGGAGGAAGCCAGGGATGCTCCAGCGCCAGCCGGAGAGCGCTCCCTGGTCCGCGCTCACGGATTGCGCGGTCGGCGGAGGCTGGTCGGCGACCGACTCGGCGCCGGCGGCAATGGTGGTCTCCGGCGCGACGGTGGTCTGGCCCGTACCAGCCGGGCCGTTCAGTCCCAGGGAATCGAGCAGTTGGATCAGATGGTCCCGGTCGGCCGACTTGTGCCAGGTCGGCTTGGCCTCCATCTGCCCCGTTCCATCGGAAGCCTCGGTGGTGGCGATCCAGGGACCACCCGGTGCGTACAGATAGATGACATCCGTCCGCCAGACCGCCATGTCGTGGATCAACCAGGTGGCGCGGACAAAGTTGCCGATGGCATGTTCTTGTTGGGACCCCTCGTCGCCCGCAGTTGCCGTGACCAGTTTCAGAAGGTCTCTGTAGGCACTGTCCTCGTAACCCGCGGCAGCGACCTTGGGGACGTTCGGTGCGCTCAGCAACACACTGGTCGGACCGCCCGCGCGCGCCGGCGCCACCCAGACGGCAGACAACAACACAACAACCAGCAGCAAGACGGTATGACGCAACCAGCGGGCCATGGTGGTTCTCCTCAGCGGTTCGGGTACCCCTGATACACCGCCGCAGTCCGCGTGGTTCCACTACTGAGAGACCGCGATCTCCGTTGCCCGAGCCTTGTCCGGCGCTCCCTCCAGACGGAACGTCACCCCGCCTCGAACCCAGACCAGCGTCGCCCCGGCCACCCGTTCGACACGGTCGCCGCCGTTCTTGTCCTCGAGGACCAGATCGTGCGGTGTGCCGAACCAGTAGCCGTCCACTTCATCCACCTGCTCGAGCGTGGACCAGTACTTCTTCAGATACATCGGTGACGGCTCCGCCTCGAACTGCTCAAGTCGCACCGTCCCGCCGGCCGTCCGCCAACTCATGGCAACAAAGCCCGTCGAAGCCTCCAGCCCAGTGGGCTCCCCCAGCACCCGAGGAACCACCGGCACGAACCCAGCGATACGGCCCGCCTCCGCCAAGGTCAGCCGCCCACTCACCGCGGGTGGCGCAGGTGCCGAGGTCGGACCCGATGGAACAGGTACCGCTTCCACTCCCCCGATGTTGAGCCACTCCGCCACAGCCGCTCGCACCGGCGGAGCCACAACCGCGCCGGCAACCAGGACAGCCAAGAGAGCCAGGAGAGCTCGCCACTTGGAACGGATCACCTCAGCCGGCGTACGGCGTACCGGCGCGGAAGCTACTCGCTCCAGCACAGCTGTGGTCAGCCCGTCAGCAACAGGAGGTACTACGGCTCGGCCGAGCGCGCGCAGTTCGTCAGCAAGCTGCTCGTCGGTCATCGCTGCACCTCCTTGTCAGGTAGTTGGGTCCGTAGTCGTCCCAGCGCCCGGTGGAGCCGCGACTTGACCGTGCCGCGCGGCCAGCCGAGCACTGTCGCGGTCTCCCGCTCATCGAGGTCCAGCAGATAGCGGCATGTGACCACTAGGCGGTAGTGCTCAGGCAGAGTCTGCACAGCGTCGAGCAACTCGCGTCGGCGCTCGGTGGAGACAGCCGCATCGGCCGGATCCAGCACGCTGTCCGGAATGGCAGCCTGTTCCTCCCGACGCCACCGGCGGCTCCGGGACCGATGCAGGTTGCGCGTCTCGTTGGCGACGATCCGCAACAACCACGGCCGGAACGCGGACCCGCCCCGGAAGGTCCCGAGCGCGCGGTACGCCTTCACGAACGACTCCTGTACTACGTCGTCCGCCTCCGAGCCGGCGCCCAGCAAGACGGCGGTCCGCTGCGCCACCTGGGCATGCTGCCGCACCAGCTCCGCGTACGCGGCGGTCTCCCCACCACGGACCCGGGCCAGAATCGCGGCCTCGTCGCCCTCGCTGATCCTGCCTCCCGTCTCGATCCCGCCATTGTGTCGACACAGCCTCTACACCGCGGCCCGCCGATCGGTTCCGGACCTCACTGGCGGGGTTTGACCCGTTTGGTGGGGCTGGCGGTCAGCGGATCCTCCGGCCACGGATGCCGTGGGTAGCGGGCGCGCAGGTCGGCGCGGACCTGTGGATAGCCCTGCACCCAGAAGGACGCGAGGTCGCTGGTGATCGCGACCGGGCGCCTCGCGGGCGAGAGCAGATGCAGTACGACGGGAACGCGACCGTCCGCGACCACCGGGGTCGTGGTCCAGCCGAACACCTCCTGCAGCTTGACCGCGAGGACGGGCGGCTCGGCGCCGTCGTACGCGAGCCGTACCTGCGAACCGGACGGCACCGGCAGCCGCTCCGGTGCGAGTTCGCCGAAGCGGGTGGCAGCGGGCCACGGCAACAATCGGCGCAGAGCGGACGCCACGTCGATACGCGCCAGATCGCCCGAACGACGCACCGACGCGAGTTCCGGGCCGAGCCAGGCGTCAAGATTCGCGAGCAGGGCCGCGTCGTCGACCTCGGGCCACGGGGCTCCCAGGTGCGCGTGGCAGAACGCGAGCCGGTCGCGCAGGGAGACAGCGGCGTCGGACCAGCGCAGTACGGCGAGACCGCTGCGGCGCAGACCGTCGCGTACGGCGGCTTGCACCAGGAGCGGGTCGGGCTTGGTCAGCGGTACGTCGTTGAGGACGATCGCACCGAAGGCCTCCACCCGCCGGGTCACGATCCGGCCGTCGTCCCATCGGATCTGGTCGGTGGCCGAGACGAGGTCGCCGGCGACCTCCCGCGCGGTCGCCTCGTCGATGGGTGCGGCGGAGCGGATCCTGGCGTCGGCACGGCCGGGTGCGCGGTCGGCGACGGCGATCGCCAGCCAGGGCGTAGTCCGGAGCGGCGACTGCGGATCCAGTGCGGCACCCGTACCGCCAGACATCTGGTACGTCGCCGAGTCGACCCCACGAGCCCGCGCAATCCGATCCGGATACGCCAACCCCACCACAATCCCAGCCGCAAGATCATCCCGTACTACGCCCGCCGCCCGCCGCGCACCGCCACCCGCGAGGTCACCGCTTGCCCGTCGCCGCCCACCACCACCGGCGAGGTCACCGCCCGCCACCCGCGCCCCACCACCACCGGCGAGGTCACCGCCCGCCACCCGCGCCCCACCACCTCCAGCGAGGTCACCGACCACCGGCTGCGGCCCAGCTCCGGCCGCGAGGCCAGCCGCAGCTTCCTGCGCACCCCCAGTTGTAGGTTCCGATCCGCGGCCCAGACGTTTGACCTCCTCTCGCCAGCGTGCGGTAGCGGCGCGGTCCTGGCCTTGGCGGAGGGATCGCCAGCGGGCGGGGAGGTCGTCGCCGAAGTCGCGGCCGGCGTCGTCCGAGAGCATTGCGACGATCTCGCGGGCCCGGTCGGCGCCGACCCACGGCGTACCGTCCAGCAGCGCACGCGCCAACCTGGGATGAGCGCCGATCGCCGCCATCCGCCGTCCCCGCTCGGTGATCCGGCCACCGTCATCGATGGCATCCAGGCGTCGCAGCAACTCGGTCGCCGCAGTCATCGCCACCACCGGCGGCGCGTCGAGCAAGGCCAGACCATCACCACCAGGCGCCCCCCACGCAGCAAGGTCGAGCGCGAAAGCAGCAAGATCCGCAGTAGCGATCTCCGGCGCCGCATGATCGTCCAGGTGCGCGTGGTCGGTGGCTGACCAGCAACGATAGACCCGACCGGGCGCCTCCCGCCCAGCGCGACCGGCTCGCTGATCAGCAGACGACTTCGACACCCGACACGTCACCAGAGCGCCAAGACCGCGGGACTGATCGGTCCGTGGCTCGCGGGCGAGGCCCGAGTCCACCACGACCCGCACCCCCGGCACAGTCAGCGAACTCTCCGCGACCGAGGTCGTCACCACGATCCGCCGCTCAGCACCCGGGGCCAACGCACGGTCCTGCTCAGCCCGCGACTGCCGACCGAACAACGGCAGCACGTTCTGCCCGGCCAACCGCCGCGCCACCCCGTTGATCTCGGCCTCACCCGGCACGAACACGAGGATGTCGCCGTCGTTCTCCTTCAGTGCGCGCTGGACGACCGCGGCGACGTGATCCAGCAGCCGTGGGTCGACCCGCCCGCCGGGGAGCAACGGCACCGGGACCGGAGGCGGCGCCCACTCGATCGCCACCTCGAACAACGCCGCCGACGCGGTGATCACTGGAGCGGGCAGGTCCACGGCGGCGGCCAACGCGCGGCTCAACCTCAGCGTGTCCGGGGTCGCCGAAGTCGCGACGATCGCGAGGTCCTCACGCAGGTTCGTCTGGACGTCGACGCAGAACGCGAGCAGGAGATCGGCGTCGAGGTGCCGCTCGTGGCATTCGTCGATCACCACTGCTGCGACCCCGGGGAGTTCCGGGTTCTGCTGCAGCCGCCGTACGAGAAGCCCTGTCGTCACCACCTCGACGCGAACGTCTCGGCCGCCGCTGCGTTCGCCACGCATCGCGTAGCCGATCCGCCGCCCAAGCGGTTCGCCGGCCAGCGTCGCCAGCCGGGTCGCGGCGGCGCGCGTCGCCATCCGCCGCGGCTCGGCCACGATGATCGTGCCGTCGAGCGCATCGGCGAGAGCGAGGGGCAGCAGGGACGTCTTCCCCGATCCGGGCGGCGCGACCAGGATCGCCGTACCGCGGCGGCGCACCGCCTCGACCGTGGCGGGCAGGACGGCACGGACAGGCAGGTCCGCCCCAGGCACGGACGCGTCGGGCAACAGCACGCAGCCGACGATAGTGCCCGACCACTCCAGTGAAGACGCAACACAGGCGCCGCGAGAGCGAAGTACAGGTGATGGCCTAGGGTCGAACCCGTGCCCGAAGTCGATGCTTCCTTCCTTGACCTGCCCCGCCACGAACTGGCCGACGCCGCGCTGCAACGCGCCAAGGATCTCGGCGCGACGTACGCCGAATTCCGGCTGGAACGGATCCGGTCCGAGTCGATCTCGCTACGCGACAGTGTGCTGGAGAGCGCTCGCGACGACGAGGATCTCGGGCTTGCCGTCCGGGTGATCCACGACGGGACCTGGGGGTTCGCCGCCGGGGTCGCGCTGACCACCGACGAGGCTGTCCGGGTCGCCGAGCAGGCGGTCAACATGGCCCAGGTGTCCCGGCCGATCAACAGTGAGCCGATCGAGCTGGCCGGCGAGCCCGTGTACGACGACGTGACCTGGGTGTCGGCGTACGAGATCGATCCGGTCAGCCTGCCGCGGGCCGAGAAGGTCGCGCTGCTCACCGACTACAGCGACCGGGTGCTGTCGGCCGAGGGCGTCTCGCACGTGAACGTGCACGTCACCTCGGTGCACGAGTGCAAGTTCTACGCGAACTCCGAAGGCAGCTCCTTCACCCAGCAGCGGGTCCGGATCGGCCCGAACCTCCAGGCCATCGCCGTGGACACCGAGACCGGCCGCTTCGACACGATGGACACCTGCGCGCCGCCCGCCGGCCGGGGCTGGGAGTACATGACCGGCACCGGCTGGAACTGGGACGAGGAACTCGCCCAGCTCCCGGGCTGGCTCGCCGAGAAGATGGCGGCGCCGAGCGTCGAGGCGGGTGAGTACGACCTGGTGATCGATCCGACCAACCTCTGGCTGACCATCCACGAGTCGATCGGGCACGCCACCGAACTGGACCGCGCGCTCGGCTACGAGGCCAACTACGCCGGCACCAGCTTCGCCACCCTCGACAAGCTGGGCAGCCTCAAGTACGGCTCACCGGTCATGCAGATCACCGGCGACCGCACCGTCCAGCACGGCCTCTCGACGATCGGGTACGACGACGAGGGGGTCGCCGGGCAGCAGTGGGACCTGGTCAAGGACGGGATCCTGGTCGGCTACCAGGTGGATCGCCGGATGGCCCGCGTGAACGCCGAGGTGCTCGGCACCGAGCGGTCCAACGGCTGCGCGTACGCCGACTCCCCCGGCCACATCCCGATCCAGCGGATGGCCAACGTGTCCCTGCAGCCGGCCACCGGTGGTCCGTCGACCGAGGAGCTGATCGGCCGGGTGAAGAACGGCATCTACATCGTCGGGAACAAGTCCTGGTCGATCGACATGCAGCGGTACAACTTCCAGTTCACCGGCCAGCGCTTCTTCAAGATCACCGACGGCAAGCTGGACGGCCAACTGCGCGACGTCGCGTACCAGGCCACCACCACGGACTTCTGGGGATCCATGGAAGCCGTCGGCGGCCCGCAGACCTACGTACTGGGCGGTGCGCTGAACTGCGGCAAGGCCCAGCCCGCCCAGTCGGGTGCCGTCAGCCACGGCTGCCCGTCCGCTCTGTTCCGCGACGTCCGCATTCTCAACACCACGCAGGAGGCCGGCCGGTGACGACCGCCATTCAGCTGACCCCGCAGGACACGGTCGAGCGGGCGCTCGAACTGGCCGCGGCCGAAGGAGCCGAGGGCTGCATCGTCCTCGTCGCCGAGACCTCCAGCGCGAACCTGCGCTGGGCCAACAACACCTTGACCACCAACGGCGCCATGCGCGGGTCAAGCGTGACGGTCATCGCGACAGTCGGCGCGGGCGAAGGCACCGCCGCCGGAGTGGTCGGCCGGTCCTCCACGACGGAGGAGTCGCTCCGCGAGATCGTCTCGGCCGCTGTCGCCGCCGCTCGCGCGTCTAGCCCCGCCGAGGACGCTCGCCCCCTCGTCGAGGGCACCCTCGGCCCAAGCTGGGACGAAGAACCCGACGAGACCTCCGTGAACGTCTACGAGGCCTTCGCCCCCGCCCTCGGCGAGACCCTCACCCGGGCCACCAAGGAAAGCCGCTGGCTCTACGGTTTCGCCAGCCACGAGGTCGTCACCCAGTACGTCGGGTCGTCGACGGGACTGCGGTTGCGTCAAGCCCTGCCGACGGGATTCGTCACCTCCACCGGCAAGTCGGGTGACCTCAGCCAGTCGGCCTGGGTCGGTGCCGCCACCCGCGACTTCACCGACATCGACCCGCTCGCGCTCGACGCGGAGCTCACCAGGCGGCTCGGCTGGGCCACCCGGACCGTCTCGGTGGAAGCCGGGCGGCATCCGACCGTGCTCCCGCCCACCGCCGTCGCCGACCTGATGAACTACGTCTACGCGAAACTCGACGGACGCGCCGCGCACGAGGGACGCAGCGTCTTCTCCAAGCCGTCCGGAGGCAGCCGGATCGGTGACGTCCTGACCCCGCACCCGGTGCGGCTGCGCTCCGACCCGCACCAGGCCGGCCTGGAAGCATCCCCGTTCGTGGTCGCGCCTTGGTCCGGCGGCGCGTGGAGCGTGTTCGACAACGGGCTCACGCTGGCCGCGACCGACTGGATCCGCGGCGGCAAGCTGGAGAACCTGATGCAGAGCCGGTTCACGGCCGACCTCACCGGCGCTCCCGCGGTGACCCCGCCGATCGAGAACTACGTGCTGTCCGTCGACGGTGCGAGCGGATCGGTCGACGACCTGGTCGCGGGACTCGACCACGGGCTGTTGCTGACCTGCATGTGGTACATCCGGGAGGTCGAGCCGCAGACCCTGCTGCTGACCGGCCTGACCCGGGACGGCGTCTACCTGGTCGAGAACGGCGAGGTGACCGGTGCCGTGAACAACTTCCGCTTCAACGAGAGCCCGGTCGACCTGCTCAGCCGCTTCACCGCGGCCGGCGCGACGGTGCCGTCGTTCTCCCGCGAATGGGGCGACGAGTTCTCCCGTACTGCGACGCCGCCGCTGCTGGTTCCCGACTTCAACATGTCCAGCGTCAGCCAGGCCAGCTGACCCCGGCCGGCTGAATCAGGCCAGAAAAGCAAACGTCCCGCGAGCCACCAGGGTCGCGGGACGTTCGCAGTAGGTGCTCAGACCGTTGGGTACCCGGGCTCCGCGGAGGAGGAACCGGGAACGCCGAAACGCTCGGCCGCCTTCGGGTCCGGGCCGTGCTTGTTGTCGCCCGGAGTGCCCTCCAGCACGGCGAAGACGATCAGCACGATGATCCCGATGCCTGTCAGCGCGATCAGGAGCCACCAGGCGCTCTTGTCGGTGTCGTGCAGCCGGCGGACCCAGACAGCCAGCGACGGGAGCAGCACGGCCAGCCCGTAGAGCGACGAGAGCAGGCCGCTACCGGTGCTGTTCGTCGTTCCGATGATGTTGTCGATGGTGCCCAGCACAGCCGAGATGATGAAGCTGAACAGCGTGAACATCCAGAATTCTTTACGCCGCGCGCGACCGGTGAACGTGATGTATTTCTTGAGGACATCTGTGTACCACTGCATTGCTTTCTCCGATGGTCGAAGGTGAGACGCGGACCGAGCCTGTCGGAACCGATCCGGTTCGTCAATGCAACGTTTCGCTTTGGTGACCACACCGCAACCTGGCACGCCGTACCGCAAGCACACTTCAGCTATTTCGGGGCCGGCTTCGCCTGGGTGACGCGCCAGAGCCGGCGCGGCTCGGGGCCTTCCTGGTAGGCGTCGGCGCCTCCCAGTTCCCACCTCTCGGCCAATTCATGCACCAGGGCCTGGTCGAAGAACCGGGCCGCGAACCCGCCCTTCGCGAACAATCCGTCACCGATCTCGGGGCATTTCCCGTAGCACAGGTCGTCGGTGGACCAGACCGTGTAGACGAACAGCCCGCCCGGTCGCAGGACGCGACGGATCTCGTTCACCAGCGACCGGAGTTCGGCGTGGGTGAAGGCCATGTTCAGCAGGAGATTCGCGTAGACGGCACCGACGGTGGCATCGGCGGGCGGTAACGGGTCGCGTACGTCGTGCAACGCCGCCGTCACCCGGTCATCCAGGCCCTCACGCTGCGCATCCAGCCGCAGCTGGTCCAGCGCGGCTTCGCTGAAGTCGGTGGCGTGCACGCTGAATCCCTGCCTGGCAAGGTAAAGCGCGTCGCGGCCCTGGCCGGCGCCCAGTTCCAGCACGTCATCGATGCCTGCGGCACCGAACAGCTTCGCCGTCCAGCGAGCCGCCGCCGATGGTTCCGCACCGTGCAGCGTCGGATCCGCCAGATAAGCCCTCTGCCATCTGTCCTGCTGAGCCCTTGCGAGCTCTTGTCCAGTCTTCATCTTGCTCCCCGTGTGTGCCTCGCCGGTCTGGACGACCGGCAGACCCGCAGCAGCCTACGCGACGAATTTGAGTAGACGTACTCAGGCGGGCACCCGCACCGGCCGCGACAGTGAACATGACCACCTACACAGGAGGACGGATGAACGCCCACTCCACCGCTCTAACCTGCCCCGCCTGCAACTCCCTTCTCGAACTCTCCGTCCACCCACACCCATCCCCCACCCCGGCCACTCCCCCCACCTCACAGCCCGTCCCCACCCGGTCTCCCCGCCCCAGCCGATCCATCCCTGCCTCGCCTGCACGCGCCTACCCCGCCCCGCCCTCACGCGGCATCACCGCCACCCCGCCCCAGCCTCCGGCATCACGGCCGTCCACCTCGCAAACCCCGATGCCTGCGCTGCCTGGTGATCGCCTGCCGCCTCCTGCTCCGCCGCGGTATGCCAAGCCTCGGCGGGAGCCTCGTCCGCGGCGGCATCTGAGCCCGCAGGCAACTTTGTTGAGCCTTGGAGTTCTGCTCCTGCTTGCGGCCGGCGTGACCTTCCTGGCCGTCACGTGGGACAGCCTGCCGATCACCCTGCAGGCCGCCATCATGGCGACGCTCGCCGCGATCGCCCTGGCCGGCGCCGTACCGGCCGCCAAGCACAAGCTGACCGGCACTGCGGAAGCCCTCGCCATCCTCGGCACCGGCCTCCTGGCGGTAGACCTGTACGGCATCCGCGAACTCGGCCTCATCTCCCCCAGTTCCATCGACGGCATCACCTACGCCGCCGCCGCGACCGCGATCGTTGCCGCCGTCAACCTGCTGATGACCCGCTTCGCCCCCACCGTGGTGACGTTCGGCGTAGCAACAGTCCTGATCGGGCAACTCCCCTTACCCCTCCTCCTGGCCGAGCGCGTCGACGTCCCGCTCTACCTCCTCGGGCTGCTACTCCAGGTCATCATCACCCTGCTGTGGTCCGGCCAAGGCACCAAGGTCGTCCGCACCACCGGCGCCATCTGCTCCGCCCTGTTCTTCACGGCGATCCTGATCATCGGTTCCGGCCGCGTCTTCCTCGCCCTGATCGCACACCACCACTCAGAGTTCGGGTACGCCGCCGACGACCTCTTCAGCCTCTCCATCGCCGACTTCTCCGCAGCCCTCGCGACAACCGGCGTCATCTGCTTGTCCGCCGCCACCGGCATCCTGTTACTGCGCAAGAGAGCGCTCCCCGCGTCTCTGCCACCGACCGCCGGCGTCTGGATCTGCACCGCTGCCGCCGCCTTCACCATCGCCGCGTTCCTGCCCCAGATCCCCACCGCCGGCCGCTGGCTGACCACCGCCCTCGCAACAGCCCTGGTCCTCACCGACCTCCTCCGCCCCCGCACCACCACCCACGCGACGACCAGAGCAATGTTGCAGGCGGCAACGATCACCGTGGTCTCGGTCAACCTGTTCGTCTGTCTGATCTTCGCCGACGTCCTCCAACTCGGCCTGATCGCGGCGATCGTCTCCGCTCTCGCCCCGCTCGCCGCCTGGCGCAGGCGCGTCGACCTCACCACCGCGGCCACCGTTGCGAGCCTCTCCGCCCAGGTCGCGATCCTGCTCACCCTCGCCGACGGCTACTTCGAGTACTGGACCGGCGGCATCGCACTGGCCGTCGTCGGAGCCTGCTCGATCGCCTTCGCCACCCGCTACAGCGGCCTTGCCCCAGAACGCGCTCTCCTGGTCTCCGCGACCTCGGCCGTCTTCTTCGCGGAGCTCATCATCGCGATGGTCTCCCCCGACACCGGTACCGGCATAGTCCTGACCATCGCAGCAGCGCCGCTGATGGCCTACGGCATGCGACCCGGCCGGCGCGAAGCGCTGCTGATCGCCGGACTCCTGCTCGCAGCCGCCAACACAGCCTTCGTACTCGGTAGCGGCGCCACCACGATCGAGTGGTTCACCGTCCCGCCGGCCATTGTGGTACTCGCGATCGGCCTGCTCCGCTGGCGCGACCAGTCCAGCTGGATCTTCCTCGGCCCGGGCCTGCTGATCGGCCTGACCCCGTCCGCCTTGATTGCCGACGGCAACGACGTAGCACGGACCACGCTGGTGATCGCCGCCGCGCTCGCCGTGATCCTGATCGGCGTCCGTTTCACCCTGCAAGCACCGTTCATCATCGGGGCGACCGTACTGGCCAAGATCGGCCTCTGGCAGTTCGTCGAGGTCGCTCCCCTGATCCCCCGCTGGATCACCCTCGCCCTGGCCGGCGCCGTACTGCTCGCCGTCGGCGCCACCTACGAACGCCGCCTCCAGCAGGCCAAGGAAGCCGCCCGCTGGCTCACCAACCTCCGCTGACACTCCGACAGGCTGCAGTCGCGGCTCACCGCCTTCATACTGGTGGCTGGACTGACGACTGCAGCGCCGGGGGGCGAATGGCCAACCGCGAGGAATCGGATTCATCCGAGGCAGTGGTGTTGACCCATGCGCTGGAGAAGCTCCGGATGCGTGAGGGCCTGGTGCTGTCCCGCCTGCAGGACGCCAGGAAAGAGGGCGTCACCTCCCTGCTAAGACTGCCCGTGGTCCAGGCCCACGCCCAACGTCAGGACATCGATCCGGCGGTGGCCGCGCTGCAGATCATCGCCCAGTCCGTCCGGGACACCACCGACGGCACCCACCGGATCGTCGCCGACGCGATCCTCGGCCTCGGAGTCCTGGCCGATGTCTACTCCCAGCACGAGCTCGACGAGAAGGTGATCCAGTCGCTGCGGGCCGATTCGCTCGGCCGGCGCCGGATCACCCTGCTGACCCACTGGCGACGACTGCAACTCGCGATGGGCCTGGAGCCGACCGAGCCGCCCAGCGATCGCACCCTCCGCGGCACCACCGAAGCCGAAGTACTCCGGCAACTCGCCCGCCAGCTACTCCGGCCCGAGGACTACGCGCTGTTCGCCGCGGAGAACGACGAGCCGAGGCCCCCGCCGGCCCGGACCCAGCCGACCGGACGGGTCATCGTGATCGGCGGCGCGGTGACGGACGTGATCTTCCGGACCAGGGTGATCCCGCAGCATGAGACCTCCACGCAGGCGAGCGACTGTCTGCTGTCGCCAGGCGGCAAGGGGGTCAGCCAGGCGGTCGCCGCGGCCCGGCTCGGCCTGAAGGTCAGCCTGGTCGCGGCGCTCGGCGACGACCACTTCGGCCAGGACATCGTCCAGTACCTACGGTCGGAGAACGTCGACACCTCGCTACTGAAGATCGTCCGGGGAGCCCGGACCCCGATGACGGGCGTGTTCGAGTTGTCCCTCGGCGACAGCATCGCGGCCGTCTGGCGCAACGACCGCGAGATCAACCTCAGCGTCCGCGACATCGACCTGCTGTCGCGCCAGATCTCCGACTCCGATGCCATCCTCGTCACCTTCGAGGTGCCGCGGGACACCGTGCACCGCACCCTGACGATCGCGCACGCGCACCCACGGACCCGCCCGATCGTCATCGTCACGCCGGGCCAGCCGTACCCCGACGGCGGCATCTCCCGCCAGTCCCTGGCCCAGATCGACTACCTGGTCGCGCACGCCTGGGAACTCGAGCGGTACACCCCGGCCGAGCAGGCGAGGTTCAACCCCGACCGGCTCGGCGAGCACCTGCTCGAGCGTGGCGTCGGCACGCTGTGTCTGCTGGAGAACGGCGGCGGACTGATCTATTCGCAGGTAGCACCCGATCTGCACCGGCTGCCGACGGTCGCCTCGCCGTTCAAGGAGTCGGCTACGACCCGGGACGCGTTCTGTGCCGCGCTGGCCGCCAAGCTGATCGACGACGGCCCGTTCACTGCCGGCGTCGCCCGCTGGGTGACGGCGGCGATGGCGTGCGCGGCCGAGGACTTCACCCACGAGACCACGATGCCCGACCGCGACCGGGTCGAGCGCAAACTCCGCGAGGTCAGCAGCAGGAACCACTGAGCCGAAGACCTGCCGGTCAAAGGTCTTGTTGGCAGGACGGCTTGGGGTCAGAGCCCCTGACTGGCAGGCGATCCTGATCTGCCGCCGTCGGCGTTGCCAATTGGCAGCGGCGGCGGGACTTTGGCAGGACAAAGTCGCGAACCCGGGGCCGATCGGGTCCACCGGGCCCGGCCGACGGCCGATTGACGCGCTTAACCGGTCGCCAATTAAAAAGATTGACGTCCAATTGCCGTGCTGTTCACTGAAAGCAGTGAGAAAGACACGCGGTGAAGGGGACCCAATCTAGCGCACACCGCAGCCAATGCACCACCGAGTCGGCCAATGGAAATGAGGTGATCCCGATGACTGCGAATGCAGCACTCACGTTGATCCTGATGGCGACCACCGCCGTCGTCCTGTTCTCCTTCTGGAAGCAGATCCTCGTTCTGCTTCTGCTGGCGCTCGTCACGATCTTCTGCTTCGGCCTGTACAGCGTCGCCACCGGCATGACGAGCTGACAACTACCCGACTTCCGCGGACCAGCGCACCCCCATCGACGCGGGTGCCCTGGTCCGCTCTGCCGTCCTCCACCGGGCCCGAGGACCGATCAGCGGCGCAGCCGGTGCCGCTCCTCCACAGGCACGTACTCCGTCTCGCCCCGCAGCCGGCAACAGAACATCGCGGAGTCCAGCAGCCTCGTCCGGCTCTGCTCCACCAGGGCTCCCGACCCGATCCGCACCTCGGCCAGGTTGGCGGTCCCGAACGTCGACCGCAGTTGCCGGGGACTCATATAGCGCGCGTCGACGTACAGATAGGGCCGCGGCCGGATCGACAGCCACTGCTGCCAGTTCGCCGCGCGGTAGCTCGATCCGGTGAAGCCGAGGTTGGGGTCGACCGCCGTCGTCAGCAGTTCGACGGACCCACCCGACTGGCGCATCACGGTCCGCACCTTCGACAGCAGATGGGAGATCGCGTTACTCGGGGCGACGTCGAAGGAATAGACCCGGGAAACGTCCCACATCCGCGCCATCGGTACACCGAACTGTTTCTGCAACTGCTTGCCGACCGCGGTCCATTCGAGCGGCGAAACACTGCACAAAGTGACCGGACGTCCGTGCACCGGATCCAGCAATGCGAAGTTCCGCGAACCCGCCCGCGCACTGCGTAAATAATGCAGGTGACTGAATATCGCCGCAGCCTCCTGCGCGTCGTACTCCGCGAAACGGAGATCCTGCAATGAATAAGCATCGGACGGGATCAACTCCAGCACCTTCGCCTGGTCCGCCCGCAGATCCACTGCCCTGTTCCGCAGTTCGGTCTCAAGCTGCCGCCGCGTCACCCGGCCGCTGTGTCCTGCCACTCGCGGCAGATGCAACAGCGTCCGTACTCCGAGCGCCCGTGGCTCGACGCCATGCCTCAGCGCGAACTCGCGCACCAGGTCGTCGAAGAAGGCATCACCGCGGCGGCACTCCTCCAGGGAGAACTTCGCAGGTGAGCCGGTCGGTGGAAGGGCGGCGATCTCCGCCCCAGCGGCAAGGGCACACAAGCTCCCGCCTCCTGTCTTGCCGAGGGCGTCGAGGACACCCTGAAAATGATGGTACCCACGGGCAGGAGCAGCCCGCAGCGACGAACCGGTCGGCACTGACCGGTTCGGATCAGACGGCCCCGCGGGGCCGGGAAGTTCCCGCTGAACTCAGCGCTCGGCCTGGAGAGCGGCCTTCAGGATGGCGAGGCGGGGCTGGACCAGGTCGTACTTCAGCTGCAGCGGGCTCATCCGGGCCTGTTTGACGCGGTAGTCGACCCGCAGCACCCGCTTCACCTGGTCGTGCGGCAGACACAGCACCGGCTGGTCCTTCAGCAACTCCCACTGGTCACCGGTGAGATCGATGACGAGGCGCGCCGGGTCGTGCCGCTGGCCGACCTCGACCCAGCAATGGCGTTCGAGCGCCACACCAGCCTGGTCGATGGCGATCAGGTCGCCGTAGCAGTACGAGATCTCCAGGGCGGGATGGGCCTCTTCGAGCACCTCGACCAGCCACGCCGAGCTGACCCCGCACTGCCCGCGCGAGGCGGTGGCGTTGTCCCCCGGAGCGCTCTTGAAGCTCTCGTGGATCGTCTGGTCCGACCAGGCGTCCATCAGGAGCTTCCGGTAGCCGGTGAGGTCATCGCACCAGGCCGGCAGCACCGGGCGGCCTCTCACCGGACGAGCCGACGACGTGACGGAATGGCTCGATACAGTCAACGACACGGGCTGACGTCTCTCTCTGCGGTAGGTGACGCAAGGTGCGGCCGAGCATAGTCCACAGTGCGACGCGAGGTGACGCGGCACACACAGATGCAACGATCTCCACCCGTCCGGGTTACCACTGCCGTTTCGGCGGGATGGGTCGCACCGGGTGCAGCGGGTTCGGCATCCGCCCCGTGACCGGGATCGGCGGTCGCGTGTCCAGGTCCGCATACCCCAGGGTCAGCCGGTAGCCGTTGAGGGGATACCGCGCGAAAGTCTCGCCGGTGAGGCCGGTCGCTTCGAGGCGTTCGGCGTGCTGCGGAACGGTTCTGGCATAGAGGTCGAGCTCGCCTCGAAGCATTCCCCACAGCCGGTCCGGCGCGAGCAGGCCGGCCTCCTCCAGCAGGTTGGCCAGCGGGTTCAGCACCCCCAGGAACAGCGCGTCGACGAGATACTGCCGAAGGACGTGCCAGGGCTTCCGGGGCAGTACGCGGGCATGCGAGTCGGGCTCGGATCCACGGGCCTCGATCGGCTCGGTGGACAGATTGACGTCGTCGACCAGGTCCTTCACCACGATCCGTGCGGGCATGCCCTCCGGCCCACAGATCACCGCGAGGTTCTCGCCATGCGGATTCACCGTGATCCCGTACTCGTGCATCAGATGCAACAACGGCCGGATCAGGGCCGCGAGCAGATCGGCGACCCACGTCTCCGCATCAGCCCCCGACTGAGCGATCAGAGCGCCCACCAGCGGTTCCCCCGCCGCATCAACATGCAGTACTGCGGCCAACGGCCAAGCCGTCTCCCCGGGTTGCAACCGCGGCTCCAGCGGATCCCGCCAGATGCAGCCAAGCGTCTCCGTCCACTGATAGGGCACCCCCGGCGCCGACGACAACTGTGGATGCCGCACAGTCACCGAGGCCACCTCACCCAGCAGTTCCGTGCCCAGCCGGCTGAACACCTCGTCCCGGTACCAGATCCCCCGCAACCACTGCGTCACCATCGGCGCCGCCAGCGTGCAGTGCTCGGGGATCCCGCGATACACCGACGTGTTCAGGATCTTCAACGGCAGCTTCACCTGGTACCGCAGCGGCTGCGACACGTTCACCATCGTCCGGATCGACTGCGTCGGCAGATAGTCGTCCGGCCCCTCCCCGAGCACCACGATCTCCCCAGTAGCAAGCTCCCGAGCCCACTGCGTCCGTACTACGTGGTCGAGCTGCCACGGATGAACCGGCATCCACACATAGGCATCGGGATCCACCAGTTGGCCGCGGAACTCCTCCAAAGCACCCGGGCCCAGCTCCCGCCCGACCACAGCATGCTCCGACAGGTCAGGCGTCCCCCTGAACTCCGCGAGACCACGGCGTACGGCTAGCCAGACAAGGCGAAGCGGAGTACGGGCCTCTGGGGTGTAGCGGGTGCTGTCCGAGGCAGAGAAGCCCAAGCGGCCCTTGTTCGCCACTAGTAGCGGGTGGCCCGTCAGGTGGCCCTCCAACTGGGTGTGGTGAATCCCGACCAGATCCTTGTTCAGCGCAGCGCTGGAAGCCATCCGCACATCGGCGGCAAGGGTGCTCGACAACTCGGCGACATACCCGGCGACGGTGGAGCCAGTGATCCCCAGCACCTCAGCGGCATCCACCAGGAACTGCACCGGATCGGCAGCGACCTCGCTCTCGTCGTTGCCCAAGATCCCCGCAGCGGTACGGCGTACAGAGCCCGGCGTCACCCGGTAGCTACCAAAGGCACCGCTGACCGCCGAGAACGTGTACGTCGCGGCGCCGAGCTCCAAGCGACCGTCGACCGGCCGCAGCAGGTCCTCCGTGCACAGTTGCGAGATCAGCTTCGCTAGCAGGTCCGAAGAACACCGGTTCCAGGTCATCCAGCTAGCCCGGTAGGGAGAAGCTGGTGAAGGCGGTCGACTTGGGCAGCCGGAACACCTCGCGGCCGGCGACCGCGTTGAGGATGGTCGCGTTGCGGATGGCACCGATCCCCAGGTCAGGTGCTGCTACCCCGTGGCTGTGCAGGTCAGCGTTGGAGACGAACAACCTGCCTGCGACTGCATCGTCTGTGTCGACGCTGTGATCCCTGTGGATGACCCAGCGCCCCGCGGCGTCCCGGCTTACGAGGGGATCGACTGCGGACAAGAACGGCAGCGGGCGGTTGCTGTAGCCCGTGGCGGCGACGACCGCGTCACACACGTGCTGGAAGGTGCGACCACTGTCGGTATGGCGAAGGGTCAACTCGATGCCGTCGGCCCTAGCCACTGCCGCCTCCACTGCGACGCCGCATTGCAGCTCCACCGGCGCCACAGCCGAAGTACCGAGGTCGCGTTGGTAGAGCACGTCGTGGATGTCCTCGAGCGTGTCGGACGAGATGCCCTTGTAGTGCCGCCACTGCTCCTTCACCAACCTGTCCCGGGCAGCCTCGTCCAGACCGTGGAAGTAGTCCACGTACGACGGGGTCGTCATCTCCAGCACCAACTTGGAGTAGTCCAGCGGCGCGAACGACGGCGTACGGGTCAGCCAACTGACCGCAGGTCCACCGGAAGCGTTCGCCCGCAGCAGGTCCAGCGCACACTCAGCACCGGACTGGCCCGAGCCGACCACGGTGATCCTGCCGGCGCGCAGCAGGTCGTCCCGCCGGAACAGGTAGTCCGCGGAGTGCAGGAAGCGCTCCGGAGGCAGTCCGGCCAACGCGGCAGGCACCGCAGGCTGAGTGCCGACCCCCAGCACCAGATGCCGGGCCCGGAGCGTCACGACCTCGCCTGAACGGTCGACAGTCAACGCGAAGGCGTCGCCGTCCCACACCACGGAGCTGACGTGGTGTCCGAAGTGCAAGGAGTCCAACTGCGCCGCGCACCACCGCAGATAGGCCTCGTACTCACGTCGCGTCGGGTGGAACTTCTCCCGGACGTAGAACTGGTAGAGCCGGTCGTTGTCCCGCAGGTAGGACAGGAACGACAGCGGGTGGGCCGGCTCGATCAGGCTGACCAGGTCGGCCAGGAACGACACCTGCAACATCGCGTCGTCGAACATCAGCCCGCGATGCCAGGTGAACTCGGGCCGGCTGTCCAGCACCGCCAGCTTCACGTCGTCCACGCCGTCGGCCAATGCGGCTAGGCCAAGGTTGAACGGGCCACAGCCGATCGCGATCACGTCGTACGGGGCGGTAGTCATCTAAGGGCCTCCACGGTCCGGGTCCGGACCATCAGTAGTGCTGTCTTCTCGGGTAGCTGTAGCTCCCCTTGGCTGACGAAGCCGGCCGCGGCGAACGCGCGCACCGACGGGGTGTTGCGGGCGTCCGGTTCGGCGACGACGCGGCGGCAGCGGGGATCTGCCCGCAGCAGCGCGTCCGCGAGGGAGCGGAGCAGCTTGCGCCCGATCCCCCGGCCGACCCTGGTGATGTCGCCGATAGCCACATGCACGCCCCAGTCGTGCTCCTCGTAGGCGTAGTACTCCGCCAGTCGGTCGTACCGCACGCGGTAGAGCTCTACGTAGCCGAGATCCTCACTGCCGAGCGCTGCCATGCAGGGGATCGAGTGCTCCCCGGAGGACTGCGCTGCGAGGCTCTGGGCCCACCGCTCGACCGACCAGTCCTGCTGCCACCACTGCCGGATGTGTGGCTGGGCCATCCACAAGGCGATGGTCGCCGCATCACCGGGCGCGGCCGGGCGGAGGTCGAAACCGTTGTCCAGATGCAGCACGGTCTCGAGCTCACACCTCACTGCGGCCCCAGGCGCAGCGGGTTCGGTACCTCCAGGTAGACCGACTGCGCATCCAGCGGCGCGACCACCTCGTCGATCCCCCGCAGCCGGGTCAGCATGTTCGCTTTGCAAGGCAGGCGGTCCGCAGTGAGCCAGCGCTGGGCCAAGCGGTCTCCGTCGGGCCCAGCCGCCTTCAGCCCGGGCAACGCCGCCTCGAGCCTTTCACGGACCACATCGAGCAGCGCAGGCTCGGAAGCGAGTCCGTCAACCGCTAGGCACCCAACGACAGCCAGCGCTTGGTTGTGTAGCAGGTAGTAGGTCAGCCGGTCGTCCACCATCGCGTCCTCGACCACAGCAAGGGTGGAGTCGCTCAGACCGGTCACAGCAAGGAGGTCGGACAGGTAGGACGAAGCCAGGTAGTAGCCCTGGTTGTCCCGGTAGGCACCACCGATGACCTGCCCGCTGTCGTCCAGCCGGACCAGCGTGTTCTGCTGGTGCGCCTCCAGCCCGATCCCCGTCTCGGCGTACAGGCTGAGCATCGGGACGAGCACTTGATCGACGTACGACGCGACCCAGGCCGCCGGGTCATCCGCAGCCATCACGCCGAGCCGGCTGAGCTGGCCCGGCCGAGGCGCGACCAGTCCCGCCAGGCAGGCGTAGCTGTCGACGTCGGCAGGGACTTCCCGCACCGCAACGTCCAGCCCGGTCAGAGTGGGACCGCCCTCGTCCAGGGCAACCCACGCCGGGTCCCGCACGATGGAGAACCGCGGATGGGCGGTCGCGGTACCGGCGTTGTAGGCGGCGTCGAGCAAGCGGTTGATCTCCAGGCCGCGGCGCAGCTCGGTGGGTGTCGACTCGCGCCGGGAGTTGGTGATGCGCAGGCCGAGCGACAGCTTCAGCATCACCGGCAGGTCCGGGTGGTAGACGGTCCGCAAGCTCGACGTCGGGTACCACTGCGCTCCCTGCGGGCCGAGCGCTTTCACCCGGCCCTCGGCCAGCAGCGCCGCAACGCGCGACCGCTGCTGCACAGCAGCTGCCTGCCACGGATGCGCTGGTACCAGCACGCGACCCGCGGACGGCGTGATGCCGGCCAGCGCCGCCATCAACTGCAAGGCGTCCAGTCCCTGCAGTGATGGCGCGCCGGCCACCTGGTCCGAGGACACCAGCTCGGCGTCGACCTCGAACCAGTGCACTGCGAAGCGACCACCGAGCTCCGGCGAGTACGCCGCGAGCTCGGCACCGCTCAACCCGTCCCGGCTCTTGGGAGCCGGATGATTCAAGTGGCCGTACAGCAGAGCCTGCTCGGCCGCGAGGAAGCGGCCCGGACCACGCTCCGCCCCCGCCGCATCGACGAAGGCAGCGACGTTCCTCACCGACTCCGCGGTCCGCGCCACCAGGTCGTCCACCTCGGCCGGGTCGGCATCGGCCGACAACAACCGCACCAGCTCCTCCGGAGCCGTTTGAGCACCGTCGACCAGCACGTCGGTGAACACGTGCAGACCGGTCGGCGATGCGTGCTGCACAGTCGCTGTCACCGCCGCGTCGCCGACAGCGAAGGACAGCGGACTGGACGCGACTGGGATCGCGGACTCGCGGGTGTAGCAGCGCAGGATCGCATTCAGATGAGCCTCGACGGCCACGTCGATGGGTGGGGTCACGCTGCTCCCTCTCCGCTTGCCGTTCGGTCGGACAGCACCTCGTGGCCGGTGGCCACGACCAGGTCGAGCAGTTCCTCGATGTCCGTCGCGGTGGCATTCGGGTTCAGCAACGTCAACTTCAACGCGACCGCCGCCGGGCGGCCGTTCCTGGCCGGCACCTTGGTCCGGCCGATCAGCACCCGCCCCGACGTCAGCAACCGGCGCCGGACCTCGCCCTGGACGCCGTCCAGGTCGGCGGCCAGGCCCTGCCCGGCGACCCGGAACAGCACCGTCGTCAGGGTCACCGGCGCCAGCAACTCGAGGTTGCTGTCGGCAACGACCCGGGCAGCGGCGGCGTGCGCGAGCTCGTGACAGGTGTCGAGCATCTTGCCCAGTCCGGACCGGCCGTATGCGGTCAGAGTGGTGGCGACTTTCACCGCGTCCGGGCGCCGGGTGGTCTGCAGGCTCCGGCCGAGCAGCCCGTCCAGCCCGGAGTCGATGTCATCCGCCGGATTCAGGTAGTCGACAGACCGGTCGAACGAGGCGAACCGGTTCCGGTCGGCGACCAGCAACATGCTCGTCGCCGCCGGCTGCCAACCGATCTTGTGCAGGTCCAACGTCACCGAGTCCGCCACCGGCAGTTCGGCCAGCAGCGGAGCCAGCCGGTCCGAGAACAAGGCCCCGAACCCGTACGCCGCGTCCACGTGCACCCAGGCCCCGTATTGGTGCGCCAGCGCCGCGATCCCGGCGATCGGGTCGATGGAGCCGTAGTCCGTCGTACCGGCGGTCGCCACCACCGCGACCGGAGTACGGTCCGGCCTGGCCAGCTCGACGGCCAGCAGGTCGAGCCGCATCCGGAAGTCCTCGTCGGACGGGATCGTGACGGCCGCCTCCTCGCCCAGACCGAGCGCCGCGCAGGCTCGCTGGACGGAGAAGTGGGCCAGTTCGGAGCAGAACACGACCGGGTTGTGGAGCCCCCGCACGCCGTGCCGCCGTACGTCGATTCCGGCGGCCGCGGCCGCGCTGTCGCGGGCGATCAGGACCGCCAGCAGGTTCGAGATGGAGCCGCCCGGAGTGAGCACGCCGTCCGCGTCGGGTCCGAACCCGGCCAGCCCGGCCAGCGCGCGAACCACCCACTGCTCGATCGCCAGCGTCGCGGGACCGGAGTCGTAGGTGTCCATCGACGCGTTGCTCGCCGAGGCCAGCGCATCCGCGTCCACCGCCACCTGCAACACCGGCGGCTGCAGATGCGCCGCGGCGTGGGGGTGGCTGAGGTCGATCCCACCCTCGTCGAGCAGCCCGGCGATCAGGTCGAGCGCCGCGGACTCACCGACCCCGGTCGACGGTACCCGCGGCTCCCCCAGCATCTCGGCGGTCCGCCGTAACACGTCCGTCGGCAGCCCGGCCGGTAACGGCCCGCGCAATCGATCGGAAACGGTCGAGGCCAGCGGCCACTCACCGAGTTCGAAGGGACTATGAGGTGCACGGGGCAGCGAGCTCAGCGCAGTCAGACGCGCGGGATGCGGCATCCAGATCTCCCGGATTGTTGTTAGGTAAGCCTTACTAAGGCGCCCCTAACTTACGCCGTCCGGCCAGCCGGGTGTCAACTCAGCCACGGCCTGTCACCGATGTGCTCCTCAGCACACGAATCGCCGAACCTCTGGCCGACCCGAGCGGAAAACGAAACCTTCTGCGGGCCGGGAAGCGTCTAACACCGCAAGGCGACGACTTGGGGGCGACATGAAGCAGCTGGAGAAGCCCTTCCTCTGGTATCAGCGAAGGCCGGCGTTCCTGCTCGGTCTGGCCGTGCTCCTGACCGGCCTGATCACCTGGTGGACGGGCTGGCAGTACGGCCACGGCCTGACCACCCTGGCGCTGGCGATCCTGATCGTCGGCTCCATCGACTGGAAGCTGAGTCCGCATCTGGCCGGAGCGCTGATGAGCTACTACGAGACGGTCGCGCACCTCGAGCGAGGTGACCGGAAAGCAGCTGAGCGGACCGCCGCCAGAGCGGTCCGGAGGTTCGGGAGGCTGGCCGACAACCGCCCGGCCGAACGCTGGCGCCACGCGTCGATGCTCGACCACCACTGGCGCCTGCTCAACGAGGCGGATCGACACGAGGAAGCTGTGACGGTCGCACGGCAGTGCGTCGAGAGCTGGCAGCAGGTGGTGGTGAGCGATCCCGGGCGCAGGGACGAACTGTCCCGCTCACTCAACCACCTTGCCGTCACCCTTTCGCGGCTGGAGCGCGACGACGAGGTGGTCGCCCCCACCGAGGAATCCATCGCGATCAGACGGCGGCTGATCGCGGAGCACGAGACACTGCTCGCCGTCGATCTGTCCAACCGCACGAACAACCTTCGGGAGCGCGGCGAGTTGCAGGCCTCTCTGCCCGTGGCGGAGGAGGTGGCGTCGATCCGCGGCCGGCTGGTCGCAGAGGATCCGGACCTGCTTGAGCCGGCCGCCGAGAGCACCCACAACCTCATGCGGGTCCTGGTCCGTCTGGACCGTGCCGAGGACGCAGTCAAACCCGCTCTGGAGTGGGTCGGCTACGAGCGCAGCCTTGCTGCCGAGGAGTCGCATCGGCTACCCGACCTGGCCGAAGCGCTTTACGTTCTCGGAAGCGTGCTGAAGCTGGCGAACCGTCCAGCTGAGGCGACAGCACGGTGGCACGAGTCGCTCGATCTGTCGCGCCGGCTCAGTGAGGAGAACGAAGAGCAACGGCCGGCCTTCGCGGCGGCTTGCAGCATGATCGGAGAAAAGTTCAGCGCCACCGGGGAGACCGAGGAGGCAATTGCCGTCTACCAAGACGCAATTGCCGCGCGTCGCGCGCTGATCGACCAGGACGGACAACTTGACCGCCTCGTTGAAGATCTGGCGGCGACGGCCGAGTGCCACCGTCGGCGCGGCGAGCTCGAGCAGGCACGCTTACTGGCCGTTGAAGCTGTCGTGCTCTGTCGCGAAAGTCCCAGCTCGACGAACGACGGAGTCCTGGTAGGACCACTGCATGTACTGGCTTCAGTGCACGAGGACCTTGGTGAGTTGGAACCCGCCCTGGCGCTCGGCGAGGAGGCGCTCGTACTGCTCGACGGACGCGCAGCCAACGATCATGACGAGCTGCACCACCTGATGGAGTCGCTCGAGGATCACGCGGTCCTGCTGCACCGAGCAGGGCGGTCGGCCGACGCACGCCAAGTCGAGCTCAGAGCAGTCGCCCTCCGAGAGGAGCACGACCGCGACACCGAGTTGTGACGAACGTCAACGGCCGCCCGGGTCAGGTACGCCGAGGTCCGCGAGCTCGGCTCGGCCTTCGGCAGCGCCCTTCGGAGTAAGTAGGAGGGTGGCGGCGCGTTCGAAGCGGGCGTCGATGCGTTCGAAGGCCTCGGCGGCTGACTGCATCTCGTCCGGGTCGCCGGAGAGGCGGGCAGTTGCGCGGATCAGGCAGGCGGCGGCCCAGTCGTTCTCGGCTCCGGCAGGTGCGGCCGCTGCGAGCCGGTCGGCAGCGTCCGGCAGGCCGGCGACTACCGCGAGCTCCGCACCGGCCGCGCGGGCATATGGTCCCCAATAGCCTTCCGGGAAGGCGACGAAAGCCCGCGCGACCTGGTCGGCTGCCTTCCGCATCGAGCCGGTTTGCACGGCGACCCGGGCCTCGGCGAAGATCGCGGCGGCGGCGAGCGACGGCGACATCGACGGGTCCTCGGTCCTCGCCAACTCGAGTGCGCGGGACTGCCACTGGTCGAACAGGCCGTCACCGCGAAATCCGTGCACCATCGCCACCACAGAGGCCGCGGAGCCCATCCACTCCATCGGGGGCGACCCGGCCCGCTGCCAGCGATCCCACAGCGCATCAGCATCCCGCAGACACGCGTCGAACCGCCCGGTCAGCGCGTACACCCTGATCAGCCGGGGCAACGAGATGTAGGGGTGGTCCCCGACCACGTCGTCCGCGGGCGCCGCCCGCGCGATCGACAGCGCGGCCGGCAGGTCCCCGGTGGCGATCGCGGTCATGGACGAGACCCAGTAGGCGTCGATGAGCTCGGACGCCGCGTACGGCTCGTGCCGGGGCAGCGGTTCCATCAGCCGCATCCGCTCCAGGGCGTAGGAACGGGCCTCCCGCAACCGCCCGGCATTCCCGGCCGCGACACAGAGCGCGTCCAACGCGCCCGCGATCAGGACCGGGTCACCGGCCCGCCGGGCCGCGTCGACGGCCTGCTGCGCCAACCCTTCATCCGCCGCGATCCGCCGAGCGCCGTGGTCCCAGGCCCTCGCCATGGCGAGCAGCGCGGCGACGTGCAGGTCGTCCGGCTCGCCAGCGGACCACGCCCCAGACCGCAGCCGCTCAGCCGACTCCGGCCCGGAGCGCAAGCCCGCCGTGGACTCCGCCTCGGACAGGAGTCGGGCGGTGTGGTCTGCGGGCAGGTCGAACAGCGGTCCGGCCGGGTAGCGGTTGATCGTGATCACCACCAGAGCGAGCATTGCCGCACGAACGTTGCTATCGGCAACCGCTCGGTCGGCCGCGTCCAGTAGGAGCTGAACGCTGGACTGCCCATCGGCGATCGCGAGGGTGGTATCGGCGGCCGATCGCAGGTCCCTGGCCGCCGCCACTCCGTCCTCGGCCCGGTCCGCCGCGGACCGGTAATGGCCGACGGCTTCGACGAAGCTGCGCCGGGCATAGCTGAGGTGACCCAGCGCCCGCGCCAACCGGTGTGCAGTGGGTTCAGGCCTGGCCGCGGTTCCAGCCAGGGCCGCGCGAAGGTCACCGACTACCGCGTCGTACGCCGAGCGCCAGCCGAACCCGTTGTCCGACGAGCGCCGGCCGGATGGCGCCGAGGTGTCCCTCGGCAGAGGCTGGTCGAGGACGTTCTCCAGCGCGGCGGCCGTGTCGGCGGCCCAGCGGAGATGGCGTTCCCGGGCGGTCGCCAGTTCCTCGGCGGTCAACCGGGACCGGGCGAACTCCCGGACCGTCTCAAGTAGCCGCCAGCGGGACTCACGGCGTACCACCAGGCTCTTGTCGGTGAGCCGGCCGAGCACGTCCGCGACCTCGGCACGGCCCAGCTCCGGGCTGGTCGCAGAGGCCGCGTCCAGGTCGAACCCGCCTATGTAGATGGCGAGGCGGCGGAACAGCAACTGCTCTTCGTCGTCCAGCAGGTCGTGGCTCCAGCCGATCACCGCGGCGATGGACCGGTGCCGCGGGTCCGCGCCGCGTCCGCCGGCGAGCAACCGGAGCCGGTCGTCGAGTGCGGTCCGCAACCCGTCCAGACCGAGCGAGCCGATCCGGGCCGCGGCCAGCTCGATCGCCAACGGCATCCCGTCGAGCCGCGCGCAGACGTCGGCGACGTCGGCAGCATCGGCGGAGGAGGCGCCAGTACTGACGGTGAAGGTTGGGTCGACGGCCCGCGCGCGGTCGGTGAAGAGGTCGATCGCATCGGAGTCGGCTGCGAGCGGAGGCAGCTGCACAGTCTGCTCCCCTGGTACGCCGAGCCGCTCCCGGCTGGTTGCCAGCACCGTCAGGCCGGGGCAGGCGGCGAGCAGGCCTTCAGCCAGCGTGGCCACCTCCTCGACCACGTGCTCGCAGTTGTCCAGCACGAGCAGCGACCGGCCGACTCGCAACCGCTCGGCCAGGACCTGCTCCAACGTCTGCGGCGGCTGCTCCGTCACCCCGAGCGTCGCCGCCACCGTCCGGACGACCACACCGTCCCGGGCCGGCACCAGGTCGACGAATGCCCCCGGTACGCCGTGCGCTGCCGCCACCACCGCGGCCAGCCGGGTCTTGCCCATCCCGCCAGGCCCGAGCAACGTCACCAGCCGCGCTTCGCCAAGCGCCGCGACGACCGCGGCCCGATCCGCCGCGCGCCCAATGAAGGTGGTCCGCCCAGCCGGCAACCCGACAAACCCACCGCCAGACGGCGCCGACGCGGTACGAGGCGGTGCCAACCGGTCGGCGAGGTCGCGGCGGTCGGTGGCGCCGTACTTGCGGAGGAGGGACGAGACGTGGCTCTCCACCGTGCGGACCGAGATGTGCAGCGCGTGGGCGATCTGGGCGTTCGAGCGGTGGTCGGCGATCGCGCCGAGGACCTCGGCCTCCCGCGCCGAGATCTCCACCTGCCCGTCGTCCACCACCCGGACATCATGGCCCATCCGTGGTGCCTCCGTGGTGGATCCGTGCTCAGCACGGATGCCAGCAGGTACCCCGGAGGCCGACGGTTGTCGTACGCAGCAAACAACTAGGAGGTTGTGATGAGCAACGCAAGTACGACGATGACCGCGAGGAGGTTCCGGTCGGCGACGGTGGGGCTGTGGGTGGTGCAGGTGCTGCTGGTGTCACTGGCCCGGAACAGAGCGGTGCGCTGAGATGACCGAGCTGATGATGCGCGGGTTCGACGGTGTGCTGGTCCGGCCGGGCGACGACGGGTACGACGCCGGCCGGGCAGTGTGGAACGCAGTCGTGGACCGCCGGCCGGCCTTGATTGCACGGTGCGCCAGTACTTCGGATGTCGTGGCGGCGCTGCGCTACGGACGAGACGCCGGTCTGGAGATCGGGGTGCGGTGTGGCGGGCACAGCTTCCTCGGTCTGCCGGTGGTGGACGGCGGCCTGCTGATCGACCTGTCGTCGCTGAGCGCTGTCCGGGTCGACCCGGGCAGCCGCCGTGCCTGGGTGGGCGGCGGCGCCCTGCTCGGTGCGCTTGACGTCGCCTCGCAGCGCTACGGGCTGGCGACGACAGCAGGCAACGTGTCGCACACCGGCGTCGGCGGCCTCACCCTGGGCGGCGGCATCGGTTGGCTGGCCCGCCTGCACGGCTTGAGCTGCGACAACGTCGCCTCCTACGAGCTGGTCACCGCCGACGGCGAAGTCCTGCGGGTCAGCGAGACCGAGCACCCCGACCTGTACTGGGGCCTGCGCGGTGGTGGCGGGAACTTCGGCGTCGTCACCGAGTTCGAGTTCCGGCTGCACCCGGTCGGCGCCCGAGCCCTGATCGCGGACTTGTACTACGAACTAAACGATGCCGGTACTGCGCTCCGCGGCTGGCGAGACCTGTTCGCCGACACACCTCGGCAGGCAACCCCGGTGGCCCGGGTCGGCCGGCGGGACGAGTTCCCAGGCAGACCGGTGGCGAGCATCGGCTACGTCTGGGTGGGTGATCCGGACGAGGGTCGCCGGTTGCTGGCGTCGTACGAGCGGATCGGTCGGCCGATCGACCAGCAGGTCCGCGAACTGACCTACCTGGATCTCCAAACCCGTTCCGATGATGACGAAACGCACGCGCTGCGCCGATACTGCAAGGGCTACTACCTCCGCGAGCTACCGGACGCCGCCATCGACGCATTCCTTGCCTGGGGCAATGACCCGTTCCGGCCGGGCGCGCGGATGACGCTGAACGGAGGTGCGGTCGCCGACGTACCCGATCAGGACTCGGCGTTCAGCCACCGCGACGCCCTGGTCGAGTTCACCACCTCCGCCGACTGGACCGACCCAGCCGAGGACGAGGCCCGGATCGGCGCGGCCCGCCGGTACTCGGCAGGTCTCGAGCCCTACATCAGCGGCACCTACGTGAACACGATCTCCGACGAGGGCGACGCCGTCCTCCGCCAGGCCTACTCCGCGGCGAAGCTCGCCCGCCTCCGCGACGTGAAACGCACCTACGACCCCACCAACGTCTTCCACCGCACGACCAACATCAGGCCCTGAATCAGCGGCCGTACGGCGTCTGGGTCAGGGTGAAGGTGGCGAGGTCGAGGTGGCTGATGCGCCCGCCCTCGCGGATCACGCGAAGTTTCTCGCCGGCGAAGTAGCCGTCGCGACCGCGGTACAGATCAGCTCCGACAGGTGAGAAGCGGGACGTGAGCGCGCCGGAGAGTTGGAGCAGGCCGGCGGAGACGCTGATCGTCAACGGGCTGTTGCCCCAGTACCAATGCCCCAGCAGTTCTTCGCCCTGGGACAACTCCAGCTCTGGCAACCACTCCGGCGGCAGCACCGGCTCGTACGCCGTGAGCGTTCTGAGCAGGTCCATCGGCACCGAGGCGCACTTCCCGTACGTCGCGTTCGCCAGGGTGACCGCGCCGATCCGCCGGACCCGGTCCACGAACAACCCCGCCAGGAACCCGGGCATCGACCCGGTATGCCCGACGAACAAGTGCGGGTCGTCCGCGCACAGCCGCAAGCCAAGCCCGTACGACGCGGCCAGGGCCTCCCCTGGATCCCCGGCGGAAGGGGCCGCCATCTCCTCGACGGTGTCGCGGGCGAGCACCTCCAGGGACGGATCGATCCAGAACGACGCATACCGGGCGAGGTCCTCGATCGTGCTCCACAACTGGCCCGCCGGAGCCATCGCCCCGGCGTCGTACGCGGGCTCCTCCGCGAGCCGTCCGCTGAACGGATGCACGGAGAACCCCTGCGCGGCCGGGGCCGCCGGGAAGTACGCAGTACGGCGCATCTCCAGCGGCGCGAGGATCCGCTCGGAAACCAGGTCGAACCAGGACGCGTTCCGCAGCCGGGAAACGATCTCGCCGAGCAGCCCGTACCCGAGATTCGAGTAGTGGTGCCGCTGATCGGCCGGACCGGCGGCGTGGGAGTCGTCCATCGCCGACGCCAGCGCGTCGAACGAGACCCCGGGATTGCGCTCCCACCAAGGCCCGACGGGCTCGGCGTTCATCCCGCCCGAGTGCGCCAGCAACTGCCGGATCGTGCGGTCGCCGAACGCGACCCCCGGCAGATGCTTGCCGATGGCATCGTTCAGCGAGAGCAGCCCGTCATCGCGGCACTGCATCACCAGCACCGCCGTCATGGTCTTCGTGATCGACCCGATCCGGTACTGCACATCCGGTCCGGGTTGCCCACCGTTGGCCGAGGCGAACTGCCCCCGGGAGGCGGTCCACACCAAGGCTCCGTCACGGATCACCCCGGCATTGATCGACGGCAGCTTCCACTCGCTCTGTGCCACCGCCACGTCGGCGTACAAGGCGGCCGTGGTGTCAGTACGCAAAGTCACTCAAAGGCCTCCGGGGAAGGGCAGGAGCAGATCAGGTTGCGGTCACCGTAGGCACCGTCGATCCGGCGTACCGGCGGCCAGTACTTCGCGGTCCGGTCGACCGACTGCGGGAACGCGGCCTCCTCGCGGGTGTACGCGTGCTCCCACTTGTCGTTGATCACCGACGACGCGGTGTGCGGCGCGTTCACCAGCGGGTTGTCGCCGGCCGGCCACTCCCCCGCCGCGACCCGGTCGACCTCGTGCTTGATCGCGATCATCGCGTCGCAGAAACGGTCCAGCTCGCCCAGATCCTCGGACTCGGTCGGCTCGACCATCAGCGTGCCCGGGACCGGGAACGACATCGTCGGCGCGTGGAAGCCGTAGTCGATCAGCCGCTTCGCGACGTCGTCGACGGTGACTCCCGTCTCCTTCGTCATCGGCCGCAGATCCAGGATGCACTCGTGCGCGACCAGCCCGTTCTCGCCGGTGTACAGCACCGGGAAGGCGCCCTCGAGCCGCTTCGCCACGTAGTTGGCCGTCAGTACTGCGGCCTTGGTGGCGGCCGTGAGTCCCTCGGCACCCATCATCCGGATGTACGCCCAGGAGATCGCCAGCACACCGGCCGAACCGAACGGCGCTGCGCTGATCGGGCCGACCCCGGACTCCGGACCGGCCTGGTCCAGCAGCGGGTGGTTCGGCAGGTACGGCGCCAGATGCGCAGCCACCGCGACCGGACCGACACCCGGGCCACCGCCACCGTGCGGGATGCAGAACGTCTTGTGCAGGTTCAGGTGGCTCACGTCACCGCCGAACTCGCCGGGCTTCGCCAGCCCGAGCAACGCGTTCAGGTTCGCACCGTCGACGTACACCTGACCGCCGTTGTCGTGGACGATCTGGCACACCTCGGTGACGCTCTCCTCGTACACGCCGTGCGTGGACGGGTAGGTGATCATGATCGCGGCGAGCTTCTCGGTGTGCTCGGCCGCCTTGGCGCGCAGGTCGTCCAGGTCGATCGTGCCGTCATCGTTGCCCTTGACAACGACAACCTTCATCCCGGCCATCACCGCGGAGGCCGCGTTGGTGCCGTGCGCACTCGCCGGGATCAGGCAGACGTTGCGGTCTTGGTTGCCCTGGGCCCGGTGATACGACCGGATCGCGAGCAGTCCGGCCAGCTCGCCCTGCGAACCGGCGTTCGGCTGCAGCGACACCTTCGCGTAGCCGGTGACCTCGGCCAGCCAACGCTCCAGCTGACCGATCAGCGTCACGTACCCGGCCGCGTCCTCGATCGGCGCGAACGGGTGCAGGTCGGAGAACTCCGGCCAGGTGATCGCTTCCATCTCGGTGGTCGCGTTCAGCTTCATCGTGCAGGAGCCGAGCGGGATCATGCCGCGATCCAGCGCGTAGTCGTAGTCGGACAGCTTGCGTAGGTACCGCAGCATCGCCGTCTCGGACCGGTGCGTGTTGAACACCGGGTGCGTCAGGTACTCCGAGGTCCGGACCACTGTCGTAGCCAGGTCAGCCCCGGACAGCGTCGCGTCGTACCGGACGCCGAAGGCGCGGCAGACCCGGCCGAGCGCGGTCGGGTCCGTCTTCTCGTCACAGGAGATGCCGACATGGTCGGCGTCGACCAGCCGCAGCCAGATTCCGGTCTGCCGAGCCGCGTCGACGACGTCAGCGGCGCGACCCGGAACCCGCGCGAGCACAGTGTCGAAGAACTGCTCGTGCACGATCTCGACGCCACCGGCACGCAGCGACGCGGCCAGGCTGTCGGCGTGGTCGTGCACGCGCTGGGCGATCGCCTTCAGCCCGTCCGGCCCGTGGTACACCGCGTACATCGAGGCGACCACAGCAAGCAGCACCTGCGCAGTACAGATGTTCGACGTGGCCTTCTCGCGGCGGATGTGCTGCTCGCGCGTCTGCAAAGCCAGCCGGTACGCCGGTGCGCCGTCCGCGTCGACCGATACTCCGACCAGCCGGCCGGGGAGCGACCTCTCCAGGCCCGCGCGGACCGACATGAAGCCCGCGTGCGGCCCGCCGTAGAACAGCGGAACCCCGAAGCGCTGCGACGAGCCGATCACGATGTCCGCCCCGGCCTCGCCCGGTGCCTCCAGCAACGTCAGCGCCAGCAGGTCAGACGCGACCGCGACCAGCGTGTCCCGCTCATGAGCAGCGGCCACCAACGGCTTCAGATCCCGTACAACGCCACCGGATCCCGGGTACTGCACCAGGAAGCCGAAGAAGTCGCCTTCCGGAAGACCATCGGTGGTGTCGGCAACGACCACCTCGATACCGAGCGCCTCCGCGCGGGTCTGGACCACCGCGATCGTCTGGGCGAAGCAGTCGGCGTCGACCAGGAAGCGCTCGCTCTTGCTCTTCTTGTTGGACCGGTGCGCCAGCGTCATCGCCTCGGCGGCCGCGGTGCCCTCGTCCAGTAGCGACGCGTTCGCCGTCGGCAGGCCGGTCAGGTCTGACACCACGGTCTGGAAGTTCAGCAGCGCCTCGAGGCGCCCCTGCGAGATCTCCGGCTGGTACGGCGTGTAGGCGGTGTACCAGGCGGGGTTCTCGACCAGCCGGCGGACGATCACCGACGGCGTGAAGGTGCCGTAGTACCCCTGGCCGATCATCGTGGTGGCCACGTTGTTGCGCGCGGCGAGCTGCCTGAGCTCGGTCAGCGCGTCCACCTCGGAGGCCGGAGCCGGCAGCCGGAGCGGCTCGGCGGACCGGATCGACGCGGGCACGGCGGCATCCACCAGCGCGTCGACATCGGCGTACCCGAGGGTCTGCACCATCCGCGCGACCTCGTCCGGACGCGGCCCGATATGACGGTCGGCGAACGCGGCCGACATCTGGGATTCGTTCGACCGGGGCGGTGGGGCGGGGAAGGAATTAGGCGCTGTCATCTGAGAGGCTCCGTTGCTGACTGTTGCCGGTGGCCTCCCCCTCTGTCACGCATGCGCGCTTCAGAGTTGCCTGTGGCACCCGGTCCATGGGCCTGAGAGGTTCCGGGGAGGAATTGCCCCTTCGGCGCCCAACCAAACAGCTGTGTTGAGACTCTCCCGAGTGCTGTGTACGGCGTGTCCGAGGTTACCAGGAACCGTCGAACAGTTCGGGCAGCAGTCGCCGTGCGTCGGGCCGGGCTGCGTCCACCTGATCCTGCATCGCGAAGCTCATCGGCCATCGCACCCGCGTCCCCGCCTCCGCCCAGTCACCGACCGCGGCCAGGAACTTGTCCAGCGCCGGGTTGGACAGCCCCGCCGCCTGCAACGGCGCGATGTGCAGCGCGAAGAACTCTCCGATCCGCTTCTCGACCTCGAGCGCAGCGGCGGGATCGCTGTGGATCTGCTCGTACCACCGGACCGAGCCCGCCGGCGACAACGCGGCGACATTCGAGTAGCTCCCGTGCGCTCCCAGCGGCGTCATGCTCGCCAGGAAATGCCCGGGCACGAAGATCGACAACCCTGACTGCGAGGCCCGCTCGAACCACTCCCTGTCACCACCAGCCGTCTTCAACCCCACCAACTCCGGTACTGCGCGCGCAAGGTCGGCGAGCAGCTCGGGCCCGACTCGCGTCTTCGCATGCGGTGGGTTGTAGAGGACGAGCGGGACGTCACCGGCCGTCGCGGCCACCCGGGTCAGGAAGTCCAGGACCTCCCGGTCGGTGAGGGCCAGCCAGTCGGGCACGATGACCTGGATCGCGGAAGGCGAGAGCGCTGCGGACCGGCGTACGCGATCTACGGAGAGCTGCGCCGAGGGGTGACTGGCGCCCAGCTGGAACGGCAGATCGGCCTCGACACAGGCAGCAGCCAACAACTCGTTGAGCTGGTCGAACTCTGTCTCGGAGAGAGTCTGGAATTCGCCGGCCGTGCCGTGGGCGTAGAGGCCGTGCAGACCAGACGCGACCAGGACTCGGACCTGCTGTTGGAGGCGGGCGAAGTCGATGCTGTCGTCGGGGTTGAGCGGGAGCAACAAAGACGCCCACACACCGCGAAGGGAATCCGGGGTGAGTGGACGCACTGAGCTGGTCTGAGGTTTCAGCCGGTCATGCGGGCGCGGCGGCGGGCGGCGAGCTCGTCGGTGGCGTGACCGTCGGAGTCGCCCTCGGCGTGGCCGTCGGCACGCTCGGTCGGCAGCTCGGACAGGGAACCCTCGACCTCGCGCCAGACACCGCCAAGTGCGATGCCGAAGACACCCTGGCCACCGGCCAGCAGGTCGATCACCTCGTCCGGCGAGGTGCACATGTAGACGGACGCGCCGTCGCTCATCAGGGTGATCTGGGTCAGGTCGTCGATCCCGCGCTTGCTCAGGTGGGCGATCGCGCTACGGATCTGCTGCAGCGAGATGCCGGCGTCGAGCAGCCGCTTGATCACCTTCAGCAACAGAACGTCACGGAAACCGTAGAGCCGCTGCGTGCCGGATCCGGTCGCGGGACGGACCGACGGGGAGACCAGGCCGGTCCGGGCCCAGTAGTCCAGCTGACGGTAGGTGATCCCGGCCGCGGCACACGCCGTCGGGCCGCGGAAGCCGACATCGTCGGGCATCGGCGAGAGGTCGTCGTCGAAGAGGAGCCCCTGCACGCCTGCGCTGGCGGCCGCCTCGGCGTGCGCTTCGGACGTCGACTGCGCCGTCAGATCAGTGTCGCCGGTGCGTGTCACGCCTGAGCCTCCCTGGGTACCGACTGGAACGGATCACATCCGTGGAGTTACAACACCCCACAACTCCTTCAAGGTAAGCCGCCGACCTGGGTGGGTCAACGACTGCGGGTCCGAGCCGGGAGCGTGTCGCGCCACCGTCACGAATCGTTACCTGTCCGCTCTTGTACCCAACCCGCAGGTTCATTCGCCCCCTTTTCACCCTCAGGGGCCGCCAGCGGTCAGGCGGGAGCTGAGCGCGAGGGTGAAAAGGGGGCGAATGAACACGGGGTTGGTGGTTCAGCTCTTGTCGAAGTCTTCAGGGGTGACCTGGTCGAGGAACTCACGGAAGCGCTCGACCTCTTCCTCCTCGACCACCTCTTCGTCATCGTCGGACTCGCTGTCCGGCACCGGGATGCCCGCCTCGGCCAGGATCTCCTCGGTGCAGAACACAGGCGTACCGGTCCGCAGCGCGAGCGCGATCGAGTCGGACGGGCGGGCGGAGATCTCGGTCTTGTCGTCGAAGACCAGGATCGCCTCGAACACCCCGTCGGTCAGGTTCACGATCCGGACCTGGCTCAGGGTGTGCCCGAGGACCCGGATGGTCTCCGCGAACAGGTCGTGGGTGAGCGGTCTGGGCGGCTCCATGCCCTGCTGGGCGAAGGCGATCGCACTGGCCTCGGCCGCGCCGATCCAGATCGGCAGGTATCGCTCTCCGCCGACCTCCCGGAGCAGCACTATCGGCTGACTCGAGGGCATCTCAACCCGGACTCCGACCACGTCGACTTCGCGCACTCCTTCAGCCTACTCTGCGGGCCAGGCCCGGGCTGCCCACCGGGTGCGCCCCGGGAGCAAAGCGGGTGAACCGGATCAGCGGGACAGGCGGGAGCGGACCAGGGCGGCGTGCAGCCGGACGGCGAGGGCAGCCAGTTCCTGGATCCGGTCCTGCTGCTTACTCAGCGGGCTGACCACCTGCTCGATCAGGCCGACCTCGCGGTCCGCCGCGGTCCGGAACGGCCGCAGATGCCGCGGCTCGATCCCGTACTCCGCGAACCCGGCCGCCGCCTTCGCCACCAGGATCGCGTCCCCGTCGTAGTGGTTGCCCCTGGCCACCACCAGGTTGTGGCTCTCCAGCTGGTCGAGCAGTTCCACGCTGATGCCTGCGGCCACCCGCAGTTCCTCCCGGGTCAGCTTCAGCTCGGTGCCATAGCTGGAGAAGTCCTCGGCGTCCGGCAGACCGGCCGGCTCCGGCACCTGGTCAGGCGCGGCCGGACGTCCACCGGGGGTGGTCGGCGGGCGCAGGCCGCGATCCATCGCGCCCAGGTGTTCCTTGATCACTTTCAGCGGCAGGTACTGGTCCCGCTGCGCGGCCAGCACGTACCGCAGCCGGTCGACGTCGGCGGCGCTGAACTTGCGGTAACCCGACGCGGTCCGCGCCGGCGTCACCAGCCCCTCGGCCTCGAGGAAACGGATCTTGGAGATGGTGACGTCGGCGAACTCGGCCTGCAGGACCTGCAGCACCTCACCGATGCTGCTGCCTCCGACCGGAGGCTCAGGCCTGGCCACTGGCGTAGTACACCAGGCGGTACTTGCCGATCTGGACCTCGTCGCCGCCTGCCAGCTGGACCTCGTCGATCCGGTCCCGGTTCACGTAGGTGCCGTTCAGGCTGCCGACGTCGCGGACCTTGACGCCCGACGGGTCGCGGCGGAACTCGGCGTGCCGGCGGGACACCGTCACGTCGTCCAGGAAGATGTCGCTGTCCGGGTGCCGGCCGGCCGTGACCACGTCCACGTCCAGCAGGAACCGGCTGCCCGCGTTCGGCCCGCGCTGCACGATCAGCAGCGCCGAGCCGGCCGGCAGCGCACCGACCGCGGCCTCGTCCTCAGCGGACAACTGCTCGCCGGACTCGATCCGCTCGGTCTCGGGCTCGACGTTGATCGGCGTCAGCATCGCGGTGTCGGTGACCCCGGGAGCGGCCGCCGGACGGTCCGCGCCAGGGAGCATCGTTCCGCACTGCGAGCAGAACTTGCTGCCCTCGGAGTTCTCGTGCCCGCACTGGTTGCAGAACGGCATGCTGTGATCCTCCCGACCGCCGGTGGTCCGGCGACGTATCTGTGAACCCCGTGATGACAAGTGTGGCTGGCCCGAACAATGGCCGACCTCAACCCTCGACCAGCAGTTGAGGTCCGACAAAACCTATCAGTCCCGGCCAGTCAGCTCTGGTCGAGCTGACCTTGGTAGGTGTCGGCGTCCATCAGCGCCTCGACCTCCTCGTCGTCGTCCACCTGGATGTCGAGCAGCCAGCCCTCGCCGTACGGGTCGGTGTTGACCAGGTCGGGCTGGTCGGCCAGGGCCTCGTTGACGGCGGTGACGGTGCCGTTCACCGGGGCGAACAGGTCGCTCACGCTCTTGGTCGACTCCAGCTCACCGCAGGAGTCGCCGGCGCGCACCGCGGCACCGACCTCGGGCAGCTGGACATAGACGATGTCACCGAGCGCGTCCTGCGCGAAGTCGGTGATGCCGACCCGCGCGGGGCCTTCGCCGGCCTTCACCCATTCGTGCTCGGCCGTGTACTTCAGGTCTTCGGGGTACACCTTGGGTCCTCTTTCATCTAAGGGGCACTGCCGCTCAAGGGGGCTTTACTTGGTGGGGCTGGGAGCCGGGCGAGCGTAGCGATGCTCGTCCGGGGCGTGCAAGGCAGTGATCTGGACCTGTTGCTGTTCGGTCACCTCGGCGGTGCCGCCGATCTGGACGCCGGTCACCTCGCTGACCAGACCGCCGGGGAAGTTGGCCGCCTCGGCCAGGCTGTGGGACTCCCCGATCGCCTCGATCACGTACGGCGATCCGACCTTCTCGCCGTCGATCTTGACGCCCGGAGGGTCATCGACCAGGTCGGTACTGGCGACCACCCGGACCGAGCCGTTGATCTGGATCGCCTCGGCACCCGCGTCACGCAGTTCCTCGATCGCGTCCAGCAGGTTGCCGGAGTTCATCTTGCCCTCGGGGTCGTTCAGGGTGATCCGGACACCGGGCCCCTGGGCGGGCAGCGTGCCCGCCAGGATGCCGAGGGTCCGAACCTGCTGCTCAGCCTGCTCCCGCGCGGTCTGCGCCTTGTCCGCGCTGGACGACAGGCTGTTCTTCCGGTCCTCCAGTTCGGTGATCTCGCTCTCCAGCCGGCGGTTGTTCTGGTTCAGGCCGTCCAGGATCGCGATCAGGTCCTCGCGGCGGGCGTTCTGGTAGCCGTCGTCGGCGCGGTTCACCCGGACCTGGACGACCGCCATACAGGCGACCAGGGCGAGCACCACGGCGACGATCGCCTGACCGCGGGACGGCTTGAAGCCGGTCCGCAGCCGGCGCAGCGCCAGGTTCGGCGACTTCGGCTTCTTCGGCCGCGGCATCGGTGTCGGCGTGGCCGGCGGGTCCGCCTCGGCGGGCGGCGGGGTCGCGTTCTCGTCACTCATGTCAGGCCCTGAAGACGTGCCGCCGGATCGCGGCCATGTTGGTGAAGATCCGGATCCCCAGCACGACCACCACCCCGGTGGACAGCTGCGAGCCGACCCCGAGCTGGTCGCCGAGGTAGACGATCAGGGCCGCGATCAGCACGTTGGACACGAACGAGACGACGAACACCTTGTCGTCGAAGATCCCGTCCAGGAAGGCGCGGAGCGCACCGAAGACCGCGTCGAGGGCCGCCACCACCGCGATCGGCAGATAGGGCTGGGCCCACTCCGGCACATCGGGCGCGACCAGCAGACCGACCACGACGCCGATCACCAGACCGAGTACGGCGATCATTTCGGTCCACCCACCTTCGCGTGCCGCAGCGCGATGGTCGCATCGGCTGGTACCAGCAAGGAATCCTCCGTCGTGATCGTCATCCGGACATCGAAGTTGCTGACCAGGTACTGCACCCACTGGCCGCCCGAGCTCTGCGCGAACCGGGCCGGCATGGTCGCGGTGTCACCGATCGCGAGCACCGTGTACGGCGGGGTCAGTGAGCTGTAGTCGACCGTGATCGCGGTCCCGGCGCCGCGGATCGCGGTCAGCGAGGTGAGCCGGTGGCCGTTCACCGAGATGGCCTCGGCGCCGGCGGTCCACAGGCCGTTCACCAGCTGCTGCAGATCGACGTCGAGCAGCCGGCCTTCCTTGTCGGCGTTCTTCGCGTCGTCCACCACGGCCTTCAGGCCGGGCCCGGTCACGGCCACCGCCCCGGCCTGCAGCTCGAGATCGTCGAGCTTCTGCTGCAACGCGGTGCCCGAGCTGGAGTTGCTCAGCCCACTGGCCTGCAGGCCCCGGACCTCGTCGGCCAGGCTGGTCTGCTGGTCGCGTAGGTCGTTCAGCCGCGAGTCGGCCTGCTCGACCCGGCTGATCAGCTCGTTGCGTTCCTTCTCCGCCGCCGGTGCGCTGCGATAGTTCTGCGACGCGGCGACCGCGAGGAGGAACCCGAGCACGACCAGCGCGATCACCAGCAGCACCCGGTGCCGGGACTTGTTCGGCCTGCCCCCTTGGGACGGTCGCGACCGGGCGGCGACGGCGTACCCCTCGTCCAAGGGGTGGGCCATCAGGTTGTTCAGCAGCGACATGGACGCGTCGACGCGCCGCTGCCCGGGTGGAGACTGAGTCACGATCTACCCGGTCTGCCCGCTGATCGGTTTGACGGTCTGGATCAGGTGCCGCAGCTGCGTGAAGTACAGCGCGCCCGCCCAGTAGTACAGCGCGGTGCCCCAGATCGCGAAGGCCCAGCCGAAGACCCGGGCCAGTTCGTTCAGCGTGCTGCTTCCGTCGCCCAGCAACAGCAGCGGGAACGCGTAGAGCAGGCAGAAGGTCGCGGCCTTGCCGAGGAAGTGCACCGGCAGCGCGTTGAAGCCGCGGCGGTGCAGAGCCGGCAACGTGAAGGTCAGCAACAGATCCCGCAACGGCAACGCGATCGCCAGCCACCACGGGATGATGTCGCGCAACGCCAGACCGAGCACGGTCGCGAAGATGTAGAGCCGGTCGGCGACCGGGTCGAGCAACTGGCCGAGCCGGGTGGTCTGGTTCATCCGCCGGGCGATCTGACCGTCGGCCCAGTCCGTGAAGCCCGCGATCATCAGGACGACAAGCGCCCAGCCGTCCTCCTCCGGCCCGAGAATCAGCCAGAGGAACAGCGGCACGCCCAGCAACCGGAGGACGCTGAGTGCGTTCGGGATCGTCACGATCCGGTCGGACACTTCCACATCCGGCACGCGCGACCCCTCCCTTTGACACTTG